>BNJS01000796.1_pt1 | contig 283269 bp, 358 predicted proteins | sample 8540461 | NCBI WGS metagenome assembly BNJS01 (sample SAMD00202454, study PRJDB9452) | human saliva metagenome | isolation source: human saliva | place: Japan | reverse complement strand
GACTATTCATTTACTAACTTTTGATGATAAATCTTAAAAATTTTTGTTTGACATGATCTTTTTCTTCATCAGCCTATACCTCATGAAAAGCTGGCTATAAAAGATAATACAGAAGATCCTACCATTCTTCAGCCATGGATTAGTTGAGCTTTATCACTTCGTCAGCTTTTTCCCAAATCACTGGATTATGGGTTGCAATAATGATTATACGCTCTTGATTCTTTAACATTAAGAGCAAGTCCATCACCTCTTGTGAGGTTTCTGGATCCAGTGCTGCAGTTAGTTCATCTGCCAAAATTAAAGGTGGATCTTTTAAAATAACTTTAGCTAATGCGACACGTTGCGCCTCTCCCCCAGATAATTCATAAATCTTTTGATCCAGAGCAAGGTAAGCCAATCCTACTTTTTTGAGCACTTCTTCTTCTTGCTGCTTCTTCTCTTTTTTCGTTAATTTTTGACCAATCAATCCCAAATCTAAATTTGTAGCGATAGTTTCGTTTTCAAGTAGGCCAAAGTTTTGAAAGAGATAGCCTAATTCATGCTTAAAGAAGTGATGCTGTTTGATTTGTTTCAGTTCTTGCCCTTGATAGCTTATACTCCCTTTTTCATAAGGCTCTATCTTCGCCAAGATATTAAGCAAGGTTGTTTTACCACACCCACTATTTCCGATCAGAGCATAGACCTTACCTTCTGTAAATTGCAAGCTCAAATCTTGAAAGACCGTTCGTTGGCCAAATGATTTGGTTAAATGTTCTATGCTAATCATATTAGGCTCCTTTCAGTACAGTGGCTAACAAGTGGTCTTCTTTATGAGACCGGTACAGGAGAATAAACCAAGCATTAGTAAGAAATAGAAAGAGAGTGACAAGAGCAATCCACCATTCCGAAGTGAGAATGAATACCAGGAAGCTTCCTAATAGTAAGAGGACGCTTTCTGAGAGCAAAATCATTTGGTGAATGTTTACAAATCCCAGACCTGCAATCTTCTTCAAGAAGATTTGTTTTCTAAACTCTTCAAAATATAGGAAATTCATAGTGTTAAAAAGAAGAACAGAGGTTGCTATACCAAAGACTCCTCCTGCAATCGCCATGAGATTTTCTATTTGTATGGATTGGGTCATTTGCTGGTAAACGTCCACTGCATAGTCGTACTGAGCAACACTTTTTTCAAGATTATACTCAGCGATTAGCTTCTTACTATTCTCAAGCCCATTAAAATAAAGGTAGGGATTTAGATGGGTGAAATATGGATTCACATAGCCTCCAAAACTTTCAGGTTGAATAACCACTAAAACAGGATCTGTAAAGAATTGTTTATAGCTGATTGGTGTGTTGTTGTAGATAAAGCGTTTTTGGTTGTTAGGAAGATAGGTCACCCGTGCTTTCATCGATAAAGCGATGTTCCCTTGATCATCTCGAGGAGATAGATAATCTTCATATCGTTTGATCATCTCCTCTTCTCGACCTTTTAATTTTTCCGGAAGTAAGAGACCAAATTCTCCTGCTTGTAAGTGATTTAAGTGATCTTTTTCTTCAGGAGATACTGGAACACCTTGGATTTCGAGGTAATTTGGAGTTACATAGAGAGTTCGTGCAAGAGGATCGTAATCTGTGATGGAAAACTCTTTACCTGTACTAGGATCCGTCATAACTCCTTTTGAACCAAAAAATACGAGGTGATGATAAGCTAAAAGACCACCATTTTCGATGCCAGACTCGATGAGCTTAGACCATTTTGCTCTGTTCTCAATTTGCGTCTCTTTGTTTGTTTTCTGTGAAAAATCCTCCCGACTTGTACTAATTTGGACCCAATTCGACTGTTTTAACCAAGCCTCACTTCCCTCTTGGTGAGTTTGCCAGACTGATCCATAAAATACTGATTCGATGAATCGCAAGGCCAATTAATGCCACAGCGAGAAATTGACAAATAAAGAGGAAAACCAATATGCGCTTCAATGGAACCTTCCCTTTTTAAAAGGGGGACTAAATGAATCGTTTGAATACTATATGCAAAGAGGAAGGATAAGAAAAACAGACAAAAATTAGTAAAATCCCATTGTAAATAATACTACTGGAAAATGACGATGGGAATAGGAAAAAAGGTGTCAATTGAAAGCAATAAATCAGAACAGCACCCATTATACTTGCGCCAATACATCCCAAAAAGCAACTCTATACTATCATCTTTTTAGAGAATGTCCGAAAAAGTTGCAAGCGTCTCATTCCTGAAATATATCGAATCCCAGCACTTCTCATTTCTTGTGTTTTTTTGAATAATCGTCAAAAGAGCTAAAACTAATGATAAAAAAATGACTAAGGCAAGTGATTGTGAACCTGAGCCAAAAAAAGGCAATAAAGGTCTGCAGAGGATTTGGTTTCTCAATAAAAGTTTGTGAGAAACCAAGAGTATGAAGCGTTTGATCCAGCTTTTCAGTTTCTAATTCACCTGTTAATACATAATAATTCGTTTAGCAGGCTTTCATTTGGCAGCCAGTTCTTTCTTCTCTCTTTTAATCCCAAGAGGAAGTTTTCCCTCTCCGTAGATATCATAGGTGAAAACAACCTGCCCTTTAGAATCTGTTCTTTGTATCTGACGGGCAATTATACTATGATTTTCCCTTGCCAAACGGTCTAAACTGGAAGATAACTCTTCATATGTGACGCTCTTTTCTTGTCTCACCACAGCTACTACCGGAAGACTGCTGTGGATAACCGTATTTGGAAAAATAAAGGCAATCCAAATCAAAAAGCTAGAGATGAAAAGGTTTGATAAAATAATAAAGACACGTTTCATATCATCACACTTTCTAAAGCAGAAAAGGAAAGTAATACCTAGCTAGTCAATTAATTTCGTTGTTTAATAATTACTGAGTTTTACAAATTACAGTTACATTCTTTGTAAGCGAATACACTTTTTCATCTTTACTATACTACAAAATCCTTCGGAAAACAATAATTTCTATGTAAAACTAGTTTTCAAAAAAGAGGCTGGGACAGAAAAAGTCGGTCATTCGTCTCGAATTCGATTTCGTCGTCCCGAGCAAGACGCACTGGTTGAGTAGGGGCTGTACAGCTGATGAAATCAGCGTAGTACAGCCCCTACTCAACCACTGCGTCTTGTTCGACAATCCAAAGACAATTGAGAGGCTAGGACTTTTGTCCCAGCCTCTTATGACTTTATTCCACCACAGCCTCAGCAATTTCTTCTGCAGTAATTCCTGCAAAGTAACGACCTAGGTTAATGTTTTGAAGGGCTTTGAGAACGTCTTCGCGTTCGTATTTTACGCCACGAAGAACATCTTCTACTGCTGCTACGTCTTCGATACCAAAGAAATCTCCATAGATCTTGATGTCTTGGATTTTTGATTCAATAACGTTAGCGAAGATTTCAACCTTACCGCTAGGGAATTTAGTGCCACGACGGACATTGTATTCAGGAGACTTTCCATAGTTCCAATCCCAGGTACCGAACTTGGTTTCCTTAATCCGGTTGATCTCCGCCAATTCTTCATCTGAGAAGACATACTCCGTCATTTCAGGATATTCTTTCTTCATGTAGTCCAAAAGCAGGTCACGGAACTCTTCAACCGTGATTTTTTCTGGCAACTCGTCGATAATATTGGTGACACGAGCACGAACGGATTTAACCCCTTTAGACTCAAACTTGTCTTTTAGACACCTTGAGAGCATTAGCAAGGACAGACAAATCAACATCAAAAAGAAGGCAACCATGGTGCATGATCCGTCCATTGATATAGGCTTGGGCATTCCCACAGAATTTCTTACCGTCGATCTCCAAATCGTTACGACCCGTGAATTCAGCCTTAACTCCAAGCTGGGCCAAGGTATTGATGACAGGAGTTGAAAAGCTCTTGAAGTCAAAGGCCTTATTTTCATCTTCTTTCGAAATAATGGTGTAGTTCAGGTTGTTCAAATCATGGTAAACAGCTCCACCACCACTGATCCGACGAACGACTTCAATTCCATTTTCACGAACATAGTCACGGTTGATTTCTTCGATGGTGTTTTGGTGGCGACCAACGATGATCGATGGTTTGTTAATCCAAAGGAGGAAGATTTGATCCTCGTCCAAAAGGTGTTTAAAAGCATATTCCTCTAAAGCAATATTAAAAGCAGTATCATTTGAATAATTAATAATGTATTTCATAAGATTCCTTTATGTACGATAGAGACTGGTCCAGCTCTTGCTGTCCAGTCATTCTATCATTTTAATATTATTTCTTCTTAGGTGAGTGAACTGCCAAGCCAAGTACATCCGCAAAAGCTTCGTACATCACTTCTGAGAAGGTTGGGTGACCATGGATAGTCTTGAGCATTTCTTCTACAGTGATTTCCATCTCAATGATGGTTGAAGCTTCGTTGATCAATTCAGCTGCTGCTGGACCAATGATGTGAACCCCAAGAACTTCACCGTATTTCTTGTCTGCAATGACCTAACAAAACCTTGAGCTGCATCTGATGCAATGGCACGACCGTTAGCGGCAAAGTTGAATTTACCGATTTGGACATCGTATTTTTCACGAGCTTGTTCTTCAGTCAAACCAACTGCTGCTACTTCTGGAAGTGTGTAGATGGCTGCAGGAGTCAAGTTCAATTTAGCAACAGCGTGGTTCCCTTTAAGAGCATTTTCAGCCGCTACTTCACCCATACGGAAGGCAGCGTGGGCCAACATCTTCGTACCATTGATATCACCTGGCGCATAGATACCTGGAACAGAAGTTTCCATGTATTCATTGACCTTGATACGACCACGATCTAATTCAAACTCAACGTCTCCGATTCCTTCAAGATCTGGAACACGACCGATTGAAAGAAGAGCTTTGTTTGCGATGATATCGTCTTTTCCTTCAACCTTGATGCGGAGTTTGCCATCTTCTTCAATGATTTCTTGCAGTTTGGTATCAGTCAAGATGGTCATACCCTTGCGTTCAAGGATCAAGCGAAGGTTCTTAGATACTTCCGCATCCATAGCTGGAACAATGCGGTCCATCATTTCGATGACCGTAACTTTAGAACCAAAGGTCATAAAGGCTTGACCAAGCTCGATACCGACAACCCCGCCACCGATAATCACGAGACTTTCTGGGACTTCGTTCATATCCAAGATGTCATCACTGGTCATCACAAGAGAAGACTCCATACCAGGAACGTTAATCTTGCTGACTTTTGAACCACCAGCAAGGATGATCTTCTTAGTTTCAAGCAATTCTGATCCATTGACCAAGACATTCTTATCTTTCGTAATCGTACCGATACCTTTGTGAACTGTTACGCCATAGCTACGAAGAAGTCCTGCAACACCACCAACCAAAGTATTTACGACCTTGTTCTTGGTTTCAAGAACCTTGTCCATATCTACTGTGAAGCTAGGATTGTCAATGATGATCCCACGGTTTGCCGCATGACCGATATTTTCAATGATTTCAGCGTTGTGGAGGTAAGTCTTAGTTGGGATACATCCGCGGTTCAAGCAAGTTCCACCAAGTTCAGATTTCTCAACAAGAGCAACCTTACCACCCTAATTGAGCTGCTTTGATAGCAGATACGTAACCAGCAGGACCACCACCAATCACTACGATATCATAAGCGTCATCGCTCTTATTGTCATCGTTTGAAGCACTTGCTGCAGCTGGTGCTGGACTTGCTTCTGGTGCTGCTACTCCAGCTGTAGGGATGTTTTCCCCTTCTTCACCAAGGTAACCGATTACTTCTGTTACAGGAACAGTTTCTCCATCCCCTTTCAGGATAGCGATCAAGTACCCATCTTCTTCAGCTTCCAATTCCATGCTGACTTTATCTGTCATGATTTCAAGGAGAACTTCTCCTTCTTTTACAAATTCGCCGACTTTTTTATTCCACTGAACGATTTGTCCTTCGGTCATATCTACGCCGGCTTTTGGCATAATTACTTCTAAGGCCATTTTATTTCCCTCTTTTTCTTGTTTCTATTCTCTCTCGTTGATTAGACCAACATTGAAATCGGGTCTTCAATCAAGGCTTTCAAGTCTTTCATGAATTTGGCACCAGCCATTCCATCGACAACGCGGTGGTCAATGGTCAAGCCCAAGCTCATGATTGGACGAATGACAATTTCACCATTCACAACCACTGGTTTTTCAACCGTTGCACTAACTCCAAGGATGGCAGAGTTTGGTTGGTTGATAATCGGTCCAAACGATTGAACACCAAACATCCCCAAGTTACTGATAGTAAAGGTTGAGTTTTGCAATTCACTTGGAGCAAGCTTACCATCCAAGGTACGTCCGATAACATCCTTGAAGGCTACGACCAACTCTGACAAGGTCATCTTTTCTGCGTTATAGACAACCGGTGTCATCAATCCATTGTCCATCCCAACCGCCATAGCCAAGTTGACATAGTTGTGAGTGATGATGGTTTTGCCATCCTCCGTCAATGACGCATTGATGTATGGGTGTTTCATCAAGGTCTTAACAACTGCTAGAGAAAGCAAATCTGTTACAGTGACTTTCTTACCAGTTGCTTCCATGATTGGATCCAATACCTTCTTACGAAGAGCCAACATTTGAGACATATCGACGTCATAGTTCAATGTAAAGGTTGGTGCTGTCAAGTAAGATTCCACCATCCGTTGCGCAATCACCTTACGCATTGGTGTCATCGGAATCCGCTCGATCTCACCATAAGGTGTCACGTTATCAGGAACTTCTTCCACCTTCTCAATTTGAGCAGGTGACTTAATGGTATCCTTCTCAATATTCTCAGGAAGGAAAGCAAGAACATCCTTCTTCATGATCTTGCCACGATGTCCAGTTCCTTGAATTTCTTGCCAAGCAATATTGTGTTCTAAAGCAATTCGTTTTGCAAGTGGTGAAATGCGAACCACATTTGTGTCTTTATATGTTTCCACGTCTTCTTTGTGGACACGACCGTTTGCGCCTGAACCAGAAACATCATAGAGGTTGATCCCAAGATCATCCGCTAATTTTCTAGCCGCAGGAGTCGCTCTTAGCTTATCATCAGCCATGACCTCTCCTATTCTATTATAAGATACTAAGGGCGTCAAAAGTCAAAGTGAAAATAGGAAACTTGACGAAGAAACTTTAGTTTCTAGGAAAGTTTGTCTTTTTCACACAGACTTTAGCCCGAGTTCAATTATATGATGCAAAGGGCGTTTAAAAGCGACTGAAAAATAGGAAATCAACGAAGACTTCGATGAAGTCAAGGAGATTTATCTTTTTTCCGAGCTTTTAGCCCGTGCTCTAATCTAAGATATTAAGGACGCAGAGAACTCTGCATCATTAGATACAAAGTTTCTTCGTCTGAATTATTGCTAGTTACATAATTTATTTTATGTATTATTCTTTGTTGTAGGTTTTTCGAATGGCATCTTTGATGCTTTCAACTGTTGGAATCATTGCATTTTCAAGGTTTTGTGCGTAAGGCATTGGCACATCTTCTCCGCACAACGACGGATAGGTGCATCCAAGTAATCAAATGCTTCTGATTCAGAAATAATAGCTGAAATTTCACCGATATAACCACTTGTTTTGTGGGCGTCATTGACAAGGACTACTTTTCCTGTTTTCTTGACAGAGTTAATGATGATTTCTTTATCAAGCGGAACCAAAGTTCGTGGGTCTACTACTTCTACTGAAATGCCTTCTTCAGCCAATTCTTCAGCTGCTTGCATCACACGACGAAGCATTTTTCCGTAGGTTACGACAGTGACATCAGTTCCTTCGCGTTTGATTTCTCCGACACCAAGTGGAATGGTATAGTCAGGATCTACAGGCACTTCACCCTTTTTGGTTGAATTCTGATTTGTATTCAAGAATGATCACTGGGTTGTTGTCACGGATAGAAGACTTGAGAAGTCCTTTCATATCCGCTGGAGTTCCTGGAGCAACAACTTTCAAACCAGGAATATGGGTAAACCATGATTCCAAAGATTGGGAGTGTTGAGCTGCAGATCCAACTCCGTTACCAGCGGCACAGCGGACTGTCATCGGTACTTGCCCTTTTCCACCAAACATGTAGCGAGTCTTAGCAGCTTGGTTGACGATAGCATCCATGGCAATCACCGAGAAATCCATGAAGGTCATATCAACGATTGGACGAAGTCCGGTCATGGCTGCACCAGCAGCTGCACCTGAGATAGCAGCTTCAGAAATCGGACAATCACGAACACGTTCTGGACCGAATTCCTCTAGCATTCCTACGGAAGTTCCGAAGTCTCCACCGAAAACTCCGACATCTTCCCCCATCAACAATACATTTTCGTCGCGACGCATTTCCTCAGACATAGCAAGGATAATGGTATCGCGGAAAGACATTAATTTTGTTTCCATAATTCTCTACTCCCCCTTAGTCTGCGTAAATATCTTCGAAAGCTGATTCGAGTGGAGGGAATGGGCTTTCTTCCGCAAATTTCACTGAAGCTTCAACTGCTTCTTTCACTTCTTCTTGGATCTGATCCAATTCTTCTGCTGTCGCAATTTCATTTTCAAGGAGATACTTGCGAAGGTTTTCAATCGGATCTTTCTTCTTCCACTCTTCGACTTCTTCACGAGTCCGGTATTTACCAGGATCAGATGAAGAGTGTCCAAGCCAACGATAGGTGACACTTTCGATCAAGACAGGGCCTTTACCAGAACGGACATGTTCAACAGCTTTTTGGAATCCTTCATAGACATCAATAACGTTGTTTCCATCAGGAATAAACATTCCAGGAATGCCGTAAGCAGCACTACGCTCATGGATGTGCTCCACATTGGTCATTTTCTTGATGTCAGCAGAGATTCCATAACCGTTATTGATACAGTAGAAAATAACTGGAAGTTTCCAAATAGAAGCCATATTGACCGCTTCGTGGAAGACACCTTCGTTGGTTGCGCCATCACCAAAGAAGCAGACAACAATTTTACCAGTCTTATGCATTTGTTGAGTAAGGGCAGCCCCTACAGCAATTCCCATACCACCACCGACGATACCGTTGGCACCGAGGTTACCCGCATCGAGGTCGGCGATATGCATAGAGCCACCCTTCCCTTTACAAGTACCAGTATACTTACCAAGGATTTCAGCCATCATGCCATTCAGGTCGATCCCTTTAGCGATCGCTTGTCCGTGACCACGGTGGTTAGATGTCAGCAGATCATCCTCGTTCAAAGCTAGCATTGCTCCAACGTTAGCCGCTTCTTCCCCAACAGAAAAGTGCGTCATTCCTGGCACTTTTCCCTTTTTTTACTAACTGTGCAATTTTTAAGTCCATGCGACGGATTTCTTCCATTTTACGGAACATTTCCAATAAGAGACTTTTATCTAATGTTGCCATTATTTCGCCTTTCTTAGCATTTATTCATTCTCTTTCATTTTATCCAAAATTGAAAGCACTGTCAAAAAAAATGCTCAATTATCTTCACAAATCAAACTCTATAGAATACTGATAGAATATGAGTTTTTCAACTGTTATATAAAAGATTCACAAAGTCATATATTGAGAAAATATTGATACTTAGGAATAAAAAAACCGATAGGAAAAGACCTATCGGCTCGCTTTTATTCAGCTCGTTGACCAAAGTCACGAATCATTTGTTCTAATTCCTCACGACTTGGCGTTGTTAACATGTAGAGGTAGTCCCCTTGAAGCTCCGCAAAAGGCAGCAGGCATATCTTTCTTCACTCGGAATTGGTGCTGGTATTTAGCCAAGACTTCTTCCTCTGAAAGGACATAGGCTGCATTGGCACGGCGTGAAGTTGCCAAGCAATAAAGAGGTCTCAAATTCAGAAGCTGGGAAAGGTTCTCCAGCTACGATGGCTGCATAGCCCACGGTACAAGTCAATGGAGTGAGCATAATTGTAGACATCAATCGTAAAGCCACCTGCAGGACGATTATTGTACTCGATCGCAATATAGTCATCCCCATCACGGAAAAACTCAATGTGGAAGAAACCGCTCCTTCATGCCAAAAGCTTTGACAATCGCTTCACCGTACTGACGCAATTTTGGATCCATCTCTTTTGAGGACATAATAAGAATTGTCCATCTTGTAGAGCATCAAGTCAAGTGGCGTATAGGCATAGTCAAAAGTCGTTGAGAAGACAATGTTTCCATCGCGATCGACCAGACCCATCAAAGGTACAGATTTCACTAGAAGTAACAAATTTCTCAAAAAAGTATTCGGTATGTCCATCCCATTCTGCTTTAAAACGTTCCACATCTTCTGGAGTTTCAATTTTAAAGGTCGCTGCTGCTCCTACTCCGTTATCAGGCTTGGCAATCAATGGCAAACCAATCTTCTTCACAGCCTTGTCGATATCTTTTTCCGCTTTGACCACTGCACCAGGAACGACAGGAACTCCTGCTTTCTTGAAGAGTTTTCTTCATTTCTGATTTAAACTTGGTTTTCTTCAAATCTTTTGGTTTGGCACCCAAAGACATTGAATTGCTCACGAAGCGCTGCATCCAATTCCAACCAGTATTCATTGTGAGATTCGATGCGATCGATTGGGCCCATGTTTGTAGAAAAGAAAGGCTACTGCTCGCTTCACTTCGTCCAAGTTTTCCATGTTATCAACTCGGAAATACTCTGTTAAACTATTGCGCAATGGCTCGTCTAACTGTTCATAAGGCTCTTGACCAATCCCTAAGACAGTAATGCCTTTGTTAGCCAGCTCAATGGTGAAATTGTTGGAAATTTTTGTGGATAATAAGGTGAAATAACAAGATAATTCATAGAGGTCTCCTCCTTTTTGACTTATAAATACATCTGACCTAAGAAATACGGCATTTGTTTCCGCCACCAGTCCCAATCGTGAGCTACATCATGGCCCCACTCAGCAAACCAAGCAGGGAATATTTTTGTGATCAAAGGCTTCCTTCAGTTTGTAGAAAGATGGAAGTCCATCTTGTTCCCAAGCTCCCAAGACCAGTACAAATGACAATTTCCGCCTGACGGTAACGGTCGATAAACCAACCGTCATTTTGATGCCAAATATAATCAGATGGAGAGTTTTGGATAAATCGCTTCGTCACCTCCAAACTCACCAACAAAGAAACGAGCATCATAGACACCACTCAAGGCAATCACTTTGTTGAAAAGACATCTGGATGTTGCAAGAAGAAATTAAGCGCGTGGTAGGCTCCCATAGAACAACCAGTTGTCATCATTGGGTCAAACCAGCCTGTTTTGTGCTTGATGAAAGGAATGGCTTCTTCAATCACATAGCGCTCATAAGCACGGTGCATCTCTGCTCGATCGTGAGGGTTTTTCCAATCACAAAGCCAGCTTTCACTATCGACACTCGAAAGGGTGAAAAATTGAACCCGACCTTCTTCGATAAACTGAGCACAAGCATCAATCATACCAAAGTCATAGTACTCGTTATGGCTTCCACCTGATGAAGCAAAGACCACTACAGGAATCCCTGCATGTCCATAGCGGTTTAGATACATTTCGCGGTTAAGTTGGCCACTCCAGTGGCTTAAATGTTCAATATTCATAAGTTCCCTCTTTCTCTATATTTCTTTATTTACAGACTATTAATCCCATTTTTCTGCCAAAAAACGAAGGCATTCTGGAAGATTCTCAGCCCAGGCTTCTTCGTGGTGAATAGCCCCAGATTGAATCCGAATGGCGATATTTTCCTAAAAGCAACTCCTTGTTGAATGACATCATGATAGTAACGAAGAGATGAGTCAATATAGGCTTGCTTGATATTTCCCGCCATCAGCGTTTTATCAGTATCATCAGCCTCTTCAGTCCCCACATAGATGTAGATACGTTGATCTGCATAAAGCTTCTTACGCTCGATATAGCGGTCAAAGGCCTCTTGGTGCAACCAGTTGGCAGAGGAGAAGACTCCCTAGACAACCGATTTGATCTTGGTACTCTAGGCCCAAGAATTGAGTGATATTCCCACCAAGCGAAGATCCAATCATAGCTGTATGTTCTCGATCAGCAAGGGTTCGATATTCTTGATCGATAAAAGGGTTTGACCACCTCCATGACAAACTCCCCATACTCGACGCCCTTGCCACCAAATTGCATACCAGGGAATATTGGACTCCTTGTACTTCCAGGCAGAGTATTCGTTCATCCGTTGCAAACCATCATTGTCAATGGCAACGACAATCATGCGACTAATGTCAGGATTTCCGCTTAATGGCTGGAATGACTTTCCAAGAGTGACCTACATAGGCTTCCTTACTATAGAAGACATTTTGCCCATCATGGAAATAAACGACAGGGTAGCGTCGATCAGTATCTGTTTCATAATTTTTAGGTAATAAGACTCGCACACGACGGAGTTTTCCGGTATAAGGCACTTTCAACTCGTGTGTCTTCATCTCTAAATAAAAGTAGGATTTATTCATTGTCAGAAAACTCTCTATATTCTAAATTTTTATACTTTATTATACCATTTTTATAAGAAAAAGTCTGGATTTCTCCAAACTTTTTCATTGATTGACTTTATTTTCCAATAAATGTTGCCAAATCTTGTAAAGGAACGTTCGGCAATTTTCTCATAACGTTCCTTCTTATCCCGAATGCGTGGGCCTTCCAGCTCCTTTGATAATTCCAAAGTTGACATTCATGGGTTGGAAATGCTTGCTATCAGCATGGGTAATATAGTGAGCCAGACTTCCGATAGCTGTTGTTTCTGGGAAAATCGCTGCTTCTTCTCCTTTAAAGAGACGTGCCGCATTGATCCCAGCCACCAAACCTGAAGCTGCTAGACTCAACATAGCCCTCTACTCCTGTCATTTGTCCCTGCAAAGAAGAGGTTGGCTTGTTTCTTAGAACGGTAAGTCTGCTCAAGGAGATTTGGAGAGTCCATGTAAGAATTGCGGTGCATGACGCCATATCTCACAAACTCAGCATTTTCCAAACCAGGGAATCATTTGGAAAGACTCGCTTTTGCTCGCCCCATTTGAGATGAGTTTGGAAACCAACGATATTGTAGAGGCTAGCAGCCGCATTGTCTTGACGAAGCTGAACGACAGCGTATGGTGTCTTAAACTCCCCATCACGAGGTCCTTTGTAGTCATCCGGATACTCGAGACCAACTGGCTTCATAGGACCATAGAGCATGGTTTTAATCCCTCGTTTAGCCATGACCTCAATTGGCATACAACCTTCGAAAATACTTTTCTTTTTCAAAAGAGTTGAGCGGAGCTTCTTCCGCATTGACCAAAGCCTCATGGAAATCCATAAACTCTTGTTTGGTCATCGGACAGTTGAGATAAGCCGCTTCTCCTTTGTCATAGCGAGACTTGAGATAAACCTTGTTCATATCGACAGTATTGACATCGATGATTGGAGCTGCTGCATCGTAGAAATAGAAACCATCGCCCACCATTTAGCGCATGGATCTTTTCCGCCAAGGCATCGCTGGTTAGAGGGACCCGTTGCGACCACTGTGATAGCATCTGTCGGCAATTCTGTAATTTCATCGCGAATGACTTCAATCAGAGGGTGTTGGGACACCTTCTCCGTCACTCGACTAGCAAAACCCTTCGCGATCCACTGCTAGAGCTCCACCAGCTGGTACGCGAGTCGCTTCAGCTGCTTCCAGGATGACAGAACCAAGACGACGCATTTCTTCTTTGAGGAGCCCGACTGCATTGGTTAGAGAATCTCCTCGAAGAGAGTTCGAACAAACTAACTCAGCAAAAGTTATCTGTTTTGTGTTGCGGGAGTTGACTTTGACTCCACGCATTTCGTAAAGCTTCACCGGAATTCCCTGTTGGGCAATCTGATAAGCTGCTTCCGAGCCAGCAAGGCCCTGCACCGATAACATTGATATAAGATTGAGACATGACACTAATACCTCTTTGGGTAGAATCGAAGTTCATATTCAAACAACCATCTGGACTGTTTGACACCCACAAATCTTTCTAAATTTATACTTGGTCCATTATACCAAAAAGACAAGTAAAAAAACAGGGAGGCTAATCCTTCCTGTCTGGACTTTGGTCTGTTAGTTGTTTTCTTAGAAGCACAACCAGGCTGCTAAGAGGGCAGATAAAATACTGAACAAGGACCCAATCAAGTAATATTCCGCGAAGGCTGGGTTCTCTGAAATTTTATTGTAGCGAGCGATGGATTTGGCTGTAAAGACTAGGCCGATAGAAGCAAATTGTCCATACACGAGACAGGCGCCGATAATCAACCGCTCTAAAAAACCAATCATGGAACCAGCCCCAGTGATGGTATCCATTTTATCCTCCATCGTTGGCTGGTACTTAGCAAAGAGAATTTTAAAGACAATATTGGTCGGTTTTCCCACTAGGAGGACATAAAAAATTAGATTTAAACTGTCCAAAGGCAGATAGGTAGTGCCGTTTTTAGCTCCAAAAAGGACAAGGCAAGTAATGATACCGACATGCAAGAATTGATCCAGCGCAAAAGCCCATGAGTTTGTTAATTTCAATTGTTTTCTGCACCCAAGGCTTGCTGTAATCAATCCCTGCATGAGTTAGCAAAATGATCAAGCAAATCCACCATAGGTCCAGGTGACAGAGGGAAGCGACGATTAGGGGAAGAGCTACATAGAGAATATGAAGGCCTAACACCTTCTTATCCTGATTCTTGCGATCCGCCATCTTTTGACTTTGAAAATAATAATCCGATAACAAATGACAAATCAACAAGAGAATCAAGTATGGACTTATTACGATACTAGACAATCCGGTCATAGACCTCTCCTTTCGCTAGAGCTTGTATACTAGCAAGGGCAGCTGCTCTCCCCCGTAAATACACACGAATACTACTACTCTTCAAGCGTTTAGACAGTGCGCTTGGATTGATATCTAGTGATTGAGCTAAGTCTTGCTGACTAAAATTCTCACTGTATACAAATCTCTTAAGAAGATCTAGCAGGATTTCTTCCTGACTGCCACGCCAACCCGAACGAATGGCTTCTCCTGAAGCAATGAGGGCGTTCACTAATAAGTCCTTGCTGTCGTTCCCGCTTGAAAAATAAATCTGGGTATTGCCGTAGTCATTTTTCTGATGAACCAGATTGATGGCCGCGCGTGCGTTCCAATAGGCTGGACCATCTGCCCCAATACTTTGCAAGGGATCAATAGCTGTTACAAACTCTCCAAGTCCGATACCAAAACGTAGTTGAGTCGGGATTAGTTCTGAACGCAGGCTATCGATGATTTGAAAAACTGGAGCATCCACTTTTAAAAGCGCCTGAAACTCATCGCCCAGGGTCAAGGTAAAACAGGATGCCAAATAATCTCCAAATAGTTCATTCATCTTTCGAAGCGCTTTTTCTAACTGTTTTTGTAGGTTGAAACGTTCTTGAACCATTTTAGAATCAATGACATCTGCAATCAAAGCAAGATACATAAGCCCACCTCCTTATGTCTATTATAACGAAAAAAAGTAAAAATGTCTATTATAACAGACATTTTATAAAATTGCCGTTATAATAGACATCGAATCATTCTAAAAACTTATTTCACTTTTTCTTCTTCATAGTCGCCGTTGCTACATACGACCTGCTTACCACCACCACGAACTTTTTTCTCAACTAGATAGTGACCACATTTTGGACAGTCACGGCCGATTGGCTTGTCCCAAGAGGTGAATTCACATTCTGGATAGCGATTGCATCCATAGAAGATACGGTTCCGTTTGGTTTTACGCTCGATGATTTGGCCCTGATGACAGTCTGGACATTCCACCCCAATTTCTTTGACAATCGCTTGAGTATGGCGACAATCTGGGAAGTTGCTACAAGCATAGAACTTACCATAACGTCCTAATTTGATGACCATGGGACTTCCACAAACCTCACAGTCAAAACCAGCAGCCTCATCCTTGATTTGGATTTTTCTCCATCTCTTCTTCAGCCTTGGCTACTTCTTTTTTAAAGGGTTGGTAGAAAGAATCAATGACCTTTTGCCACTGTTCTTTCCCGAGTTCGACATCATCCAGTTTCCCTTCCATCTCAGCAGTAAAGGTTACATTGACGATATCTGGGAAGAATTCAACGATCAGTTTATTGACGATTTCCCCTAACTCGGTTGGCTCGAAGCGTTTGGCTACAAGCTTCACGTAATAGCGTTTTTGAATGGTCTCAATCGTTGGTGCATAGGTTGAAGGACGACCAACTCCATTTTCTTCTAAACGTCTTAATCAAGGTCGCTTCAGAATAACGGGCTGGTGGTTGGGTAAAGTGCTGTTCAGGTTTGCTGTTGACCTGAGTGACGGTATCCCCTTCTTCCATATCCGGTAGCATCTTGTTCTTATCCGAATCATTGTAAATCGCTAAATAACCGTCAAACTTTCACCTGACTACCATTCGCTGTATATTGGACCCCATTTTGCCCCAAACGGACATTCATGGTATCAAATACAGCTGCTGTCATCTGGCTAGCCACAAAACGGTTCCAGATCAAGGTGTAGAGCTTGAGTTGGTCCTTGTCTAGGTACTTAGCAATTTTCTCAGGCGTATTGTAAACACTAGAAGGACGAATCGCTTCATGGGCATCTTGGGCACCAGAAGCGTTTTTGACCCGGCTTCCGTGCTTGGAATACTTGTCTCCAAATCGATCAACGATAAAGCTAGCTGCTTCATTTTGAGCGACTGGACTAATCCGAGTCGAGTCCGTACGCATATAAGTGATCAAACCTTGGACACCTGATCCAATATTGATTCCTTCATACAACTGCTGAGCCACCATCATGGTCTTACGAGTACGGAAGTTAATCTTATTGGCTGCATCCATCTGCATAGAAGAAGTTGTGTAAGGAAGGGGCGCATTGCGTTTGCGTTCCTTTTTCTCAACTTTTTCAACGATATACTCTTTCCCATCGAGATGCGAAAGAACAGCTTTCACATCCTCCTGGTTTTGAAGTTTCATCTTCTTGCCATTCATTCCATAGAAATTGGCTTGGAACTGCTTGGTTCCCTTTTTAAAGGTTCCATCAATTGTCCAGTATTCTTCTGGTTGGAAGGCATTGATTTCTTCTTCCCGGTCAATGATCAATTTAAGAGCAACTGACTGCACCCGACCAGCAGAAAGTCCCTTTTTCACCTTTTTCCATAGAATTGGTGAAATCGAGTATCCTACAATCCGGTCCAAGACACGGCGTGCTTGTTGAGCATCTACCAGATCCATATCAATCTTACGGGGTTCTTGAAAGGCATTTTTTACCGCATCCTTAGTAATTTCATTGAAAACGACACGGTTCTTATCTTCCTTATCCAACTGAAGAATATGGGCCAAGTGCCAAGAAATAGCTTCTCCTTCACGGTCCGGGTCACTTGCGAGAAAGACTTGTTTGGCCTTTTTAGCCTCTTTTTTCAATTCATTGATCAAAGGACCTTTTCCGCGAATATTAATGTACTCAGGTTCATAATTGTTATCAAAATCAATGGACATGGTAGATTTTTTCAAGTCACGAATATGCCCCACACTGGCCATGACCTTATAATTTCTACCAAGATATTTTTCAATTGTCTTCGCTTTCGCAGGAGACTCCACGATGACTAAATTCTTTTTAGCTGTTGTGGTTTTCTTTTTTGTTTTAGTAGCCACTTTTTTACCTCTATTTTGTAATAAACCTCATAGAGTGTAAACTATTTTTTTCGGGATGTCAACCGTGAAGTTCTCCTATAGGAAAACTCATTTTAAAATTCAAACTCATCTAGGACATCTCTTCCACTGGTCACAAGCTTTGCTCCTTCTTGAATGAGGTGATGACAACCATCAGAACGACCATCCAAAATCGAACCTGGAATAGCGAAAACATCACGACCTTCTTCCAAAGCACGCTCACAAGTGATCAGACTCCCAGACCGCATCCGCGCTTCTGCCACAATCACCGCTCTAGAAAGGCCAGCAATAATCCGATTACGCTCTGGAAAATGGTGTTTTTGAGGGCCTTGGCCAGGACCGTATTCTGTTAAAACCAAATGGCTCCCACTCATGTACTTCTGCAACTGTTTATTGGATCTAGGATAGAAGACATCTAAGCCCAGTACCCAATCACACCAATTGTTTTTCCTCCATTTCGAATAGCAGCATAATGGGCTGCAGCATCAATCCCTTTGGCTAATCCACTCACCACAATCAATTCGTTGTTTAACTCATTAATGATTTTTTCGACAGATTGAATCCCCGTGCGGCTGCAGGATCGACTCCCCACGACTGCTATTTTAGGTTGTTTAAGAAGGTCAATATTGCCTGAGTAAAACAACAAAACAGGTGGGTTATGCATCCAGAGAAGTTCTTCAGGATATTCAGGATCCATAATGGATATTGAATCAAACTCCTTGAACTCTTCTCTCAAGACCTTGTCATCAATCCGAATATACCGTTCCATAAATAGTGTTTGATTGCGACAACCCTGCAATTTTTGCCATTAATTCTAAAGAAGGGCCACTCCCCATTCATTTCCCAGTAACTGACAATGTTAAAAACCTGTAGATTAGACAGACCAGCGACTTTTAATTTATACAGTTCATATTTGTTCATTCGTAAACCTCATTTTCTACTATCTATTTATAATATTCGTAAAAGAAAACAAAAAAAGCTCTAAAACTAGAACTTTTTAATGATTTTCTAGGATATGAAAATGACAAACTGCCCCCAAAAGGTTACTGGAGTTGTGGTAACGAGTTGCTTGAATGTCCACTAAAGAAAATCGTTGCTCATTACTTTCCTCGAATAGTAGTTTATATTGCGAGTTAATCCCTTCTAAAAGAAGGGGCTGACTACTAATCCCACCACCTATCGTGACTTTTTCAAGCCGAACAAGTGACTGAAGATTATAGATTAGGATTGCAATTTCCCGACAATAAGAAATAAATAAGTCTTGTAACTCCCCATGATAACCAGCGTGAAGGGCTTCAAAAACCTGGATGCCATCCTCTTCCGGCAGTTGCAAGAGCTGACTGGCTTGGGCTACAAAGTTGACAGCTGAGCCTAAATTTTGAACCAAACTGGAAATCCCATGCTTCAAAATATCTCTCTGAAATTGTTTTTGCTCTGGAGCCGTTGATGGCTCCTCTGGGTTCGGCCAACGAAGATAATCCTTGAGATTCAAGGTAGAAATCAAGGAACCATTGGAAGTCAAGGCCAAGCCTACTCCAGTTCCTAATACAAGGGTTGCACCACAGTAACAATCTTGGAGGTTCCCAATTCGAGCTTCTGCCAAACCTGCAGCATCTCCATCATTGAGGACTGTCACAGGGACTTGAAACATCTTCTTTAAACGAGAAGCTAAAGGAATATTCCTTAAATAAGGGATAAGGCCACCTCTAAAGACAAAACCAAGTCGACTATTGATTTCACCCGGACAAGAGATGGCAATCCCTGTAATTTGATTCTGGAAGGAGCAAATCACGCGCTCGAGGGCTTCCCAGAAGTCCTCAATAGTATCTGGCGTCGGAACTTTAGAGGAATCGCTCACTTGATAGGCTTCATCGACTAAGGCATATTTAATAAAAGTTCCCCCAATATCAAAAGCTAAGAGCATTTTCTTTCCCTCCTAGTTAACATCCGTCATGGACTTAATGGGTTCAAAGCTTCGGCGATGGATAGGAGTAACCCCTTGTTTTTCCAATCCTTCAAGATGCCTGGTTGTCCCATACCCCGCATTCTGAGCAAAATCATAACCTGGATACTCTTGATCATATGCAGTCATCATCTGATCCCGTGTCACCTTAGCCACTATAGATGCTGCCGCGATAGACAAGGAATTAGCATCTCCTTTGATGATAGAGGTCTGAGAAATAGGAAGATCTAATTTCATGGCATCGATCAAAAGATGTTGAGGCTGTGGGGCCAATTCTTGAATAGCCTCTAGCATGGCTAATTTCGTTGCTTCATAGATATTGACCTGATCAATCACATGATTGTCTTTGACCCCAATCCCGACAGAGAGAGCCTGATCTAAAACTGCTTGGTAAATAGCTTGGTGCTTAGATTTAGGAATTTTCTTACTATCGTTTAAACCCGGAATCTTACAATTTTCAGGCAAAATAACAGCTGCAGCGACGACAGGGCCAGCCAAAGGCCCTCGTCCCACTTCATCCACTCCTGCAATGAGATGAATCCCTTGGGCATAGAGTTCTTTTTCATAGGCTAGCATTTTTTCCAAACGCAGGTCTTCCTCCACTTGTTTTTGGAGTTCACGTTTTCGTTTGTTGATAGCCGACTGAACGCCTGCCCGAGCATCATAGATTAACTCTTCAAACAAGGGATGATCTAATTCATCAATCATAGCCAAACGCTCTTTTACTTCTTTAATCGTTGGCATCCACTTCACCTACACGATCAAGGGTATAGCGTCCCAAGCGACCATCTCGTACATCCTTGACGAACAAGCTGTAAAAGCGATCATAATCATCTCGGAAGCCTAAGCGTTGGGTCATCTCCATGATGATTTCCGGTGCCTCCTGCTCCAAATCCATTTGCTTATAGCGTTCTTGCAACTCTTTTGGGTAGTGGAATTTAAAATACTCCAGACCAAAAATAGTCACCTCATCCATAGGCAATAACTGATCCTTAATGGCGCCCGTTAAGGCTAATTTTAGAGCTACATCTTCATCTTCAAATTTTGGCCAAAGAATTCCTGGTGTATCCAAGATTTCAAGATCCTTATTGGTTTTCAACCATTGTTGCCCCTTGGTTACGCCTGGTTTATTTCCAACTACGGCAATCTTTTTCCCTGCTAAACGGTTCATCAAGGTAGATTTACCAGCGTTGGGAATCCCAATGATCATGGTTCGAAGAGTTTCAATCTGAATCCCTCTTTCCTTTTGGCGAGCAATTTTATCCGCCATCAAAGATTTAGCCGCATCTGTTACCTTTTTGACTGTCGACTGCTCTTTGGAGTTGATAGCCAAGGTTTTGATTCCTTGAGATTCGAAATACTCCTGCCATTCTTTTGTTGCGACAGGATCTGCCAAGTCAACCTTGTTCAAAATCATCAATTTAGGCTTGTCACCAACAATTTTTGTTAACATAGGATTTTGACTAGAAAGAGGCAAACGAGCGTCCACCAGAACAGTCACAAAATCCACAAATTTTAAATTTTCCTGTACTTGTCTTCTAGCTTTGGACATATGTCCAGGAAACCATTGAATAATCGCCATAATCTCAATTCCTTTCCAGTTTAGTAGCCTCTATTATACCATGTTTCTTTATTATTCTTTTCAATTAATGTATCAATTAAAAATGAAGCTACCCAGGTAACTTCATTTTTTAAATTACTCAGTCCAATTGATAAGAGATTTCAATTGATCATCCATTGTAAAGGTGTAGGTATCAATATTTCTTGTAAAGAAATTTTTTAAATCATTCTGATCAGAAAAGCTTTGAAAATCATACTTCTTAGAGTTTTTCTCAAAAGTCTGAATAGTTTTTCCAGGATTTTCATGAACATTGTCTTTCCCATGATTTTCAACCCGTTCAATAACTGAAATTTTCGAAATAACAATATAACTTGTTTTTGATTTACCATAGGACGTATTGGTAATAGAGTATACATAGACTAGTTGTGGGATTTTTGAATCAAATGTACCTCCCCATTCAACCCCGTCTTTAATTGCTGCAAAAGCAATTCCTTCAAATTTTGGCAGATCTTTATAATTTCTGTCAGCTACATATGCTTTTACTGCATCTTCTACATTCTTTGAAATGGCTTCTTGAGTATCTTCATCTACTTTTGATAAGGTTGTCACATAGGCGCCTTCATCAAAATCAGCCAAAGTCACCTTGTATTTCTTACTATCTTTTCCGTCTTCAACTGTTGCACCATTTTCTTTCAATGCTTTTTTACCACTTTCATTAAGACGAATTTCAATTTCATCTCCAACTGCAATGTGATCATTACTCGTGATTTCTTTTCCATTAAGGTAATAATCAAATGGGAAACCATATTTGGAAGTAGCATTAACAATGAACTCCTGGTCTTTACCTTCAAATTGAGATGGCTTTGCTAAACTACCATTTGGAGAAATACCATTTATTTTTGGAGAAAAAGATTTAAAAGGATCCATTGCTGAGAGTGGTTTTAAGTCTGCTTCTTGGACTTTAGTAGTCCCTGTGAAACGAATCGAAGGAAGTAAGTTTTCGAGTTCATTCGCATCATAAATTAATTTGACCGTGATTTTATCATGATTATTAAGGTTCTTACGATCTTTTACATCAATCAGTTCATCCCCTTTATACACACTAAATTCTACTTTTGAAACTAGTTGATCAATATTGTAGTTTGAACTCTCAGTGTTCGATTGAGCTTCTTTTAGTTTCTTCTTGATATCCCGATCTAATTTTTCCTTATTCAAAGCAACAGAATCTTCTACAATAGATCCTTCACCATCATACCCATCAAATTTTAGATTCACATAGTCTTCTAAATTAATAGTGTCACTGCTTCCACGATTTAAAAGGAAATAACATGCAACAGTAATAATGGCTATAAGAACAAGGCTTCCGACTAATATCCCTTTGAAGTTGCGTTTTGGTTTATTAAGCGTTGGCGTTGGCGTTGGTGTTGGTGTTGACCCTAATTGAATCGTCTTTGGTTGAAAAGAAACAGCTTTTGGCTCTGCTTGTGGAGTTACTTGTACCTTGGCCCCACACTTAGAACAAAAGGCATCACCAGCAGTTAAAGGCGCCTGGCAATTGGTACAGTTTTTCATAATCATCTCCTTATTTTTTATCGAGCGTCCTTACGGACAGAAGTCAGTACGAGGGAAGTTGCGACCATAAATAGAGTTGAAAAGGCAATTAGGACTCCCCAATTTTCTAGAATCGAAAGTAGATCATAAGCATAGGTTCCTACCCCATCTTTTTGATAAACTTGCCAGTCAGTATGGCCTTGAGACGGAACCATATTGTTCATGTTTGCAATTCGAAAGAAGGCCGTTGTCCCCCATCTAGTAATGGTCGCATGTGAAATCCAGACCAAAAATGGAATTTTCTCATCCAAGGATTGGAGAAAATTAGAAAACAGCAATTGAACCATCAGGACAAGTGGCATCGCTGTCATCGCTTGGAATGATTTTTTGACAAATGCTGAAATCAATAATGCCAGCATATCTGAAGTAAAAATCACCAAAAACAAAGTGATCCCGAAAAGAAAAATCTGACTTCCATTTCCTTGGACACGTGGATAAAGTACAACAATGGTTCCCATCATCAAGAAAGCTTCTATCAAACAAAGAACCAACTCTGTTAGCACGCGCGCCGTCACATAAGATGGCAGGGACAAGCCCTTAATTTGGTACTCAAACTTGATGACTTTTCGCTCATTGCAAATACTGGTCACAGAGTTGAAGAGACCAATCCAGAGAGCTGCGGAAATAAACATGATCGAAGAAGTTCTGGTAATATGGTATTTTTCAAAAACTTCATTGGCATTGAAGGCAATCGAAATGATTAAAGGAAGTAAAATCGCTTCTATTATAAAAAATAGTGACTTTTTATTGAGAAGGAGCCGTAGGAATTTTTTAAAATATATCGTGGCTTGCTTCTTATCTACCATGAACACCCCTTCTTTCATTTTCAAACCATTGAACATATTGATCAACAAGAATTGCATTTTCAGCACCTGAAATTTTGTGAACGATCTCTTCTAAGCTATTAGCCGCAAAGACTTTAAGCGCATTGTCAACAGAGCCAAAATAACACAGTCTTCCGCAACCTTCCGAACTCTTTCCTACCACCATAACCTTGTCAAAGAGATGACGAATACGATCAGGCGTATGCGTGATGACACATAAAATCTTTCCTTCATCTGTAATCTCTCTCAGTGTAGTCATGACCTCCATGACCATGCTCCCATCGACACCAGAATCTGGCTCATCCATAAAGAGAATTTTAGGGCGAGTGATATATTCCATTGCTATTGTAAGTTTCTTCTTCTGGCCACCCGAAAGAGAAGAGCACTTAGATCCTTTGACAGATTCTAAATCCAGCTTTTTCAGAACCGATAGGACTTCTTCTTTTCTGAGTTCATGGTTTTCTGATAATTCAAATGGACCATAGAGTTTGGCTGCATCTTCTAGATTCTTATAGACCGTATCTTCCATTCGATAATGCTCATCCGGAGATTGAGGAGCTAGAGTAATCACACCTTGTTTCTTCCCATTACTTAATAAATCCACTCCATTAAAATAAGCACTGGTATTGGAATGAACGAGTCCTGTCACTGCTTCCATAAAGGTTGATTTTCCAGCACCAGAACCACCCAGAATGAGGATCATCTCCTTAGACTTAAATTCTACCTGTATGTCCTTAAGAATGGTTTTCCGATTTAAGAGATTTCCCACTGTTACGTCTTGAATAGCAATCGTTAGTGATGAATGAGAAAACTGAGATCCTTCAGTGGAAGATTGAGAAGAACTGGCAGGTGTTGCTTGAAGTTCTTGGTAAATAACTTGTTCTCCCAGTTGTACAACCAGATGATCAGATAAGACGGCACAATCAATTGAAGCAAGCGATGAAAGATCCATCGGAAAAGCATCTTTTGCTATGGTCTTCCACTCAAGAGGTTGCATTTCAAAAATAATGAATTTTGACCGAAAAACATGACCAACTTCATCACAAAGCCGGATAATGGAGCGGTGATTTAATCGAGCCTGTCCATGGGTCGGGTAGATAACACCATCCACCTCGATAAATCCAGACAAACAATCAAGAAACCATTGATCATTTAAAAAACGGAAGACAGCAATAGAAGGGGACTGATAATCATCAGCCAGATGCAAATCTACCTGACTCCCTTGAGATATCCCATCAACGCTCAATCCATTAAAAAGTGGAATAGCAGAGAAATCCCTATTAAAGTAGGTATAGATGGTTGGATTCTGCATATATAGGCCTTTCAAAATAAATTACATTGCTAGACAGTCAAAACCACCCTATGAAGGGTGGTTAAAACTCTATGGTATTTGTTCCATGAGTGATTTACTAACTAGTGGTTTGGTTTAGCGAATTTGCTCAAAATGTAAGTGAACAGCGATGTGATCTCCATAACCACTCCGTTCCAAATCACGTTGCAAGCGATAAGAAATATAGTGTTCAGCAATGGTAATATACCCAGCACCAAGTAAGCGGTGCTCAACCATTGACTGGATCATGCTGATAGTCGCACGTTCCACTTTAGCTTCTTCTAAATCCATCACAACTTTCTTGGTCACTTGCGCCAAGTTTTGGCGAAGATCATCCGTTAAGACATAGACTGTTTGAGCCGCTTTTAAAACCGCTTGGTAGATTTTATCTGGATCAAATTCTACTACTTCACCACTACGTTTAATGACTTCCATCTTTTTCTCCTTGGTCTTCAATATACTTCTATTATCTTAATAAATAGGAGATTTGTCAAGAATCTAAAATATCAATAATCCGGACGAAGAACTCCCGTAATGATTTCTTTACTTGCATGATAATCACCATCCACTACAACCTTGATGATCCGCTTCGCTTCCTCAGCGGGGGCTGGAACTAATGGTAAACGAGTCGGCCCTGCTTCAAAGCCCATATAGTTCAAGACTGCTTTAACTGGAGCTGGACTCGGATAAGAAAAGAGAGCATTGACTTTAGGGATAAATTGGCGCTGGATAGCCGCAGCCTTTTAATATCATTGTTCTCAATCGCTTGGAACATTTCATGCATTTCATCCCCATTGGTATGGGAAGCTACTGAAATGACGCCGTCTGCCCCTAAGTTCATGGCATGGAAAGCATCTCCATCCTCTCCCGTATAAATGAGGAACTCTTCTGGCTTGTGCTCAATTAAATAAGCCATATTGGCAAGAGTCGTACATTCTTTGACCCCGATGATGTTTGGATGTTCAGCCAAACGGAGCATGGTTTCTGGTGTCATTTCGACAACCACGCGCCCTGGGATGTTATAGATAATGATTGGCAAGTTAGAAGCGTCTGCAATAGCCTTAAAATGCTGATACATTCCTTCTTGAGAAGGTTTGTTGTAGTAAGGGACGATAGCTAACCCAGCAGCAAAACCACCAAACTGATCTACTTCCTTTACAAACTCAATAGAATCTCGGGTTTCATTGGTCCCGACACCAGCAATCAAAGGAATCCGTCCATTGACCACCTTTTGCACCGCCGCAAAGAGTTCTAATTCTTCATCGTGCGTTAGAGTTGGACTTTCGGCCGTAGTACCAGCTAAAAGAATCCCATCTGTGTGATGAGCTAGTAGATGCTCAATTAAGGGCGGAATAGCTTCAAAGTTGATCGAACCATCTTCATGAAAGGGGGTAATAAAGGCAGTGATCATTCTACAATTTTTTAAATCTTGATAAGACATAGGTGGGTTGCTCCTTTCTCGTGCCAATGATAGGGAAGAGGGACAGCCCAAAAGTTGGTCACTGTCCCCATTACGATTTATTCAGTTATAGAATCATTTCAATTCAAACTTCAAGTCAGCTGTTGGGCGCACCAATCCACGTTCATGTAGAGTTTCTGCGATTTGAACTGAGTTCCAAGCAGCTCCTTTAAGAAGGTTATCGGAAACAACCCACATATGGATCCCTTTTTCAGCATCCAAGTCTTTACGGATACGACCAACAAAGGTATCACGAGAACCAACGGCGTTAATAGCTTGTGGGTATACTTGATGAGCAACATCATCTTCTAAGACAGCACCAGGGAAGGCAGCAATCGCAGCTTTGACTTCATCGATTGGAGCCACTTCTTTTGTTTCAATGTAAACAGACTCAGAGTGAGCTGACAAGACAGGAATACGCACGCAAGTTGCTGAAACGGCAATGCTATCGTCTTCCATGATTTTCTTAGTTTCCTTTGTCATCTTCATTTCTTCATAAGTATAGTCATTATCAGTGAAGACGTCAATTTGAGGAAGGGCATTAAAAGCAATTGGATAGTGTTTCTTATCGCTACCTGATGGCAAGATTTCCGCATGCAAATCACGTGGATTTACACCATCATTCAATACTTCACGCAATTCACGTTGGGTTTCAAGAATCGCACCCATACCAGCACCAGAGACAGCTTGGTAAGTTGAAACGATGATACGGTCCAAGCCCCATTTTTGACGAACAGGCTCAAGAGCTACCATCATTTGGATAGTTGAACAGTTAGGGCAGGCAATGATTCCGTTATGGGCATCAAGAGCGTGGGCATTCACCTCTGGAACAACCAATGGTACATCTGGATTTTGACGGAAATAAGATGTGTTATCTACTACTACCGCACCTGCTTTCACAGCATAAGGTGCGTATTTTGCAGAAGTTGAACCACCAGCTGAGAAGAGAGCAATATCAACTCCTTCAAAAGCATCTTCTGTCGTTTCTTCAATCGTCACATCTTGCCCTTTGAATTGCAAAACTTTTCCTGCAGAACGTGCAGACGCCAAGTAGCGAATCTTATCGATTGGAAGAGTTGATTCTTCCAACATTTTGATCATTTGAGCACCAACGGCACCTGTCGCACCGACAACAGCAACTGTATATCCCATAACAAACCTCTTTCGGAATTTTCTAAAAATTTGTGAATTTCATCTATTATACTATTTTTCCAGGTAAATGAAAAGCGTATTTTGCATTTATAAAAACAAAAATCCCGATCTAAGACCGGGATAGTTTCTAGATATAAAATAGCTTTAATAAAAATTAATGGATCTCATAATCCAAATCACTCAAATCCTTCTTACCTTGAGTATCTTCCAATAGGAACTGAACCTGTTGCATCCCTTTGATACCTGCAACTATTGAAGTTGGAAAGGTTACAATGGCTTGGTTGAGTTGACTAATATTGCTATTGACGATGCGTTTAGAAGCTGCCAAATCTTCATTTTCGTCTACAATTTCTTTTTGCAAGGCCAAGAATTGATTAGAAGACAAGAGCTCTGGATAATTCTCACCCACTGCTCGGATTTGTGCCAAAACATCATTTTGATTGGCAATAACTTGGTTGGACTCTTGAATGGAAGCACCTTGGCGAAGGGCTACCAATTCGCTAAAGACTTTCTCCTCATGTTTGGCATAAGCCTTAGCGGCCTTCAACATTTCCGAAATGGTATCGTAGCGTTTCACCAGAGTGATATCGACCGTTCTTTTAGATTCTTCAATCATGACCTGATAACGGTTCAAACGGTTGCTTTCTCCGATAAACCACAAGAAAATGACAAGAGCAAATACAACAAGGGCAATCATTAAACCTGACATAGTTATTCTCCTTTAAATATATTGGTTAATTCATCAATGAGATCAATCTCCCTACAGAGTTTTTGATACTCTGCAGCAATCGAAAGACTTTCGATTGCGTCTTTTCTATTTGGGGTTGGGAAAAGGTAGCGATCAGTATATAAGGAAATATAAAGTATATCTTGGACTAAATACACACACATAGCATTCTGAGAAATTTGCTGATCAAACCATTCTAGGATCTTAGGTTTTAAGAATTTTCGTGCAGCCAGTTCATCAGTACAATAGATATTGTAGTTTTCATTGTTTTGGATATCTTCTGTTTCAATTTGGACTTCATTAGGTCCAGCACCCGGATAGTCTCCTTTTAGTTCTCTTTTTAAAAACAAAGATTTCTTGGTTGGAACAACTCTCAAGTGCCCTGGAAATGAGATTGGAGCTTTTAAAGAAAAAATCTGACCAGAAAAATCTTCAACTTCTTCGTTGACCGTATGAGTTTCCCCGTTAGAGTCTCTCTTGGTTCGCGTTTCAATGTGGTAAGCATAGAGATTGGCTACTACGAGATTCTTTTCATCATGGAAGGACAGTTGATTAAAGAGATTAAACTTAGTCGATCTCGGACTAAAGACCTGCAAGACATTCATAGGGTAGTTAGCTGTCAAAGTTAGCTCAGCTTGAGGAAAAACTTCTTTCAAAATAGGACAAAGAAAATCTGTAATATAAATCTCGTCATTGGATCGAACCTGACCTCTGAATAAAGACTTTCTTTTTTGGTAGGCTGGTAAATAATAGAACACCCCTGCAAGAAGAATGATAACAAAGGCTCGCAATCCAAAAAGTGGGAAAGATAGTATAGCTAAAATAATACCAAGCATAGTAGCGTTTCTCCAATGAAGGTTATTCTTCATTTGTTCCTTCATGATGAACAACTTAGCCTGATATTGTTCTAATCTCTCCAGTTCACTGATACGTTGGAAAGTTTCTTGTGACCACTTGTTGTTTGGACTGTTTTGATCATACACTATAACCATCTCCTTTCAAACACAAATGAAGACATCTATTTCCATCATTATACCACCAGCAACCACAAGAGGCAAACAAATATATGTATTTGATAGCAGTGAATTTCTACAAAAAAATCCCCTACCAAATGGTAAGGGATTCGAGGCATCTTTCGATGAGAACAGCCGGTTCACACAACTGTTCAAGGTCCGCTCCTGCGTTACAATTAAATGTAGACCTCCTCAGCGCAAAAGGCTCCTAAGAGCCAATCGACTCATCGCATGAAACTAGTCTACCACGACATTGCATGAGCTGTCAAGAGGCTCGTTTTAGAATTCCTCTCAAAAAGCTTAAGAGAAATAGAGGAAAGCCACGATTCATCTGCATTATTACATTAGGGATTTCACAGGCCCTTCGATTGTCTTTTGCATCCAGATGATATCATGCCATTGATCAAATTTATAGCCAATTCTAGGAAAATGAGCAACTTTCACATAGCCTCGTTAATCATGCAGGGCAATACTAGCTGGATTTGGCAGGGCGATGCAAGCTAAGAGCGCAAATAACCACGCGCTTCCAGCTCAGTTTCTAAGACCTCATACAAACGAAAACCCAGTCCTTGCCCAAGATAATCTTGATCCACGTAGACGGATACTTCTAGAGCCCAGTCGTAGGCTGATCGGTCATAATAGGTTAAAGCATAGGCATAAGCAAGTACTTGACCATTTTCTTCAGCTACTAAGTAAGGATGCCGTTGAAGGGTCTTTTCGATACGCCCTTCAAATTCCTCTGTCGTCGGAACATCATATTCAAAAGTAATAGCTGTTTTTTTAACATAAGGGGCATAAATTCTGACAAGTTCAGGAGCATCCGCTTGGGTGACTGGTCGTATCTTGAGCATAGTCTTCTCGCTTTCTATCTCTCTATTATACCTCGAAAATATAAAAATGAGGCTAGGACAAAAGTCCTAGCCTCTCAATTGTCTTTGGATTGTCGAGCAAGACGCAGTGGTTGAGTGGGCTCTACTACGCTGATTTCATCAGCTTATACAGCCCTACTCAACTGTGCGGAGCTGGGACGACGAAATCGAATTCTAACGAATTACTGATTTCTGTCCCACTTTCATATACTTTTATTAGAACAAGCCCAACGCTGTTCCATCTTCGGCGACATCCATGTTCAAGGCAGCAGGGCGTTTTGGTAGTCCAGGCATGGTCATCACTTCACCAGTCAGAGCAACGATGAAGCCTGCACCTGTCTTAGGCACCAATTCGCGAATAGTAATGTCAAAGCCAGTCGGCGCTCCAAGGAGACTTGGATCATCTGAAAAACTATATTGTGTCTTGGCCATACAAACCGGTAACTTGTCCCAGCCATTTTTCACGATTTGAGCAATCTGAGTTTTGGCTTTTTTCTCAAAGACAACATTGTCTGCCCGGTAAATTTCTCGTGCAATCTTGGTAATTTTCTCTTCAATGGAAAGGTCATTATCATAAAGACGAGTGTAGTTGGCTGGACTTGTTTCAAGGGTCGCTACCACTGTTTCTGCTAGGGCCAATCCTCCATCAGCCCCATCAGCCCAAACGCTAGCCAATTCAACAGGAACCTGAATAGCAGCACAGAGCTCTTTAAGAGTTGCGATTTCAGCTTCTGTATCCGTTACAAATTCATTAATAGCAACCACTACAGGAACACCGAATTTTCGCATGTTTTCAACGTGGCGCTCCAAGTTAGCAAAACCAGCACGAACAGCTTCTACGTTTTCCTCAGAAAGAGCATCTTTGGCAACCCCACCATTCATCTTCAAAGCACGAATCGTTGCGACAATCACAACTGCAGATGGGCTAACAGGAAGATTTGGTGTCTTAATATCTAAGAATTTTTCAGCTCCTAAATCTGCCCCAAAGCCTGCCTCTGTCACCACGTAATCAGCTAAACGAAGAGCGGTTGAGGTAGCCAAAACAGAGTTACATCCATGGGCAATATTAGCAAAAGGGCCACCATGAACGAAGGCTGGAGTTCCATAGATGGTTTGAACCAAGTTTGGCTTGATGGCATCTTTCAGGATTAAAGCAAGAGCCCCTTCTACTTCTAAATCGCGAACATAAACTGGACTACGATCAAAGCGGTAACCGATGACAATATTAGCCAAACGGCGTTTCAAGTCTTCAATATCTGTGGCCAAGCAAAGGATGGCCATGATCTCAGAAGCAACGGTGATATCAAACCCATCTTCACGGGGAATCCCATTAAGAGGGCCTCCGAGACCGACAGAAACGTGACGCAAAGCACGGTCATTCAAGTCCACTACCCGTTTCCAGATAATCCGGCGCTGGTCGATACCTAGCTCATTTCCTTGATGCAAATGATTGTCGATCAAAGCTGAAAGAGCATTGTTTGCTGTTGTAATGGCATGCATGTCCCCAGTGAAATGAAGATTAATATCCTCCATCGGGAGAACTTGGGCATAACCTCCACCTGCTGCTCCTCCTTTAATCCCCATAACAGGACCTAAGGAAGGTTCGCGGATGGCAATCATGGTTTGTTTCCCAATTTTATTTAAGGCATCTGCTAATCCAATAGTGAGGGTAGATTTTCCTTCTCCTGCTGGAGTTGGGTTAATAGCTGTCACCAAGATGAGTTTTCCTGGTTCTTCCTTCTGAACGGCTTGGATCTTATCAAAGGTTAATTTTGCCTTGTACTTTCCATAGAGTTCTAAGTCGTCGAAATGAATCCCCAATTTCTCTACCACATCTGTGATGGGTTTCAATTCAATACTTTGTGCAATCTCGATATCTGTCTTCATCTGAATCTCCTCACTATTTAATAATCCTATTATACAGAAATTTCGCAAGGATATATATTTTAATTGTCAAACTTTTTTTATTCGTTCGGATTTTGCCTGTAAAATGGGCCTTTTTCGGCCCTCATTCTAATTTCTTATAGCTCTCTATACGAAATAACTATGAGTCTCCTTTTCCTCTCCCATTACCTCCATTTCGCCTAAAAAACAACGCAAGACCCGTGTTCTTGGCTTTACTAAAATATAAAATTCTTGTAAAATAAGCCTATGAATATTTTGATTACTTCCGGTGGAACCAGTGAAAAAATCGATCAAGTTCGTTCGATTACCAACCATTCCACTGGTCAACTTGGAAAAATCATTTCCGAACAATTTTTAGAGGCAGGATTTTCTGTGACTCTGGTGACCACCCCAACTGCGGTTCAACCGAATGCACACCCTCGTTTAACAAAAGTGATCATCAAAGATGTCGCTGAACTTCAAACAGTTCTTGAGAAAGAAACCCCAACTCACCAGGTCCTCATTCATGCGATGGCTGTCTCCGACTACAGTCCTGTCTATATGTCAGGTTTTCAGGCTGTCAAAGAGGCTCCTAATGTAGAGGAATTTCTCCATCAAACCAATCAGGAATCGAAAATTTCATCAGAGGAAGATTACCAAGTACTCTTTTTGAAGAAAAATCCTAAGTTAATTTCCTTGGTAAAAACTTGGAATCCTGAAATTCGCTTGGTTGGCTTTAAACTGCTGGTTGATGTATCCCAGGATCAACTGCTATCAGTTGCTCGTGCCAGCCTCGAAAAGAATCAGTCAGAAATGATTGTTGCCAATGATTTGAGTGAAATCCAAGACGGAAAGCATCGAGCTTACTTAGTTACTAAAGATGCTGTTCAAATAGCCGAAACGAAATTGGAAATTGCTCAAGAAATCTACCGTCACATTACAAACAAAGGATAAATCGAATGGCCAATATTCTACTAGCTGTTACAGGAAGTATTTCTGCTTATAAGGCAGCCGACATCACCAGTCAATTGACCAAGCTCGGTCATCAGGTGAAGGTTCTCATGACTCCTTCAGCTGCAGCTTTTATCACTCCCCTAACCCTTCAGGTCCTTTCAAAAAATCCAGTCGGTCTAGATGTCATGATTGAAGAGGATCCACAGAGGATTGAACACATCGACATTGGGAAAGAAACAGACCTCTTTCTTGTAGCACCGGCTAGTGCCAATACGATTGCTAAACTTGCCATGGGGCTAGCAGATAATATGGTGACGAGCACAGCTCTAGCCTTGCCTCAAGGAACTAAAAAAATCCTAGCCCCCGCTATGAATACGAAAATGCTGGAACACCCAGCTACTCAACGAAATCTAAAACTCTTACAAGACTACGGCTATCAGATTATTCAACCTCGCTATGCTACTCTGGCTTGTGGCGATCAAGGGTCTGGAGCTTTAGCTTCTATCGAAACCATTCTAACTACTATACAGGAGTCGCTTTCATGAAAAAATCCTCATCCATTTCACGCATTGCTATATTTTTCGCGGTAATGATTACCATCCATTTTACAACTTCCTTCATCTTACATTTTGTACCATCAGGTATTCAGCCAACCTTGGTTCATATTCCTGTTGTGATCGCGTCTATCATTTACGGGCCACGAATCGGGGCTACTTTAGGATTGCTTATGGGACTCTTTAGTTTAACGATGAATACCCTTGTTTTAACACCTGCAAGCTACCTCTTTAGTCCCTTTGTACCAAACGGAAACTTCTATTCCCTCCTCATTGCAATAGTTCCACGTATCTTGATAGGAATAACACCTTACTATATCTATCAATTAATGCGCAATCGTAGCGGGTTAATAACAGCCGGCATTGTCGGATCCATGACCAATACCGTTTTTGTTTTAAGTGGGATTTACTTGTTTTTTGGTAGTCAATTCAAAGGTGGAATCAACGATTTTCTCGCCTTGATTGTGTCTACTAACTCACTCATCGAAGTTATTGCAACGGTTCTGATCACTAGTGCCGTTGTCCCAGCCCTTGAAAAATTAAAATAAACAGGAGGTCGAGACAGATTTGTCTAGACCTTTTTTTCTATCCAAAATTTCCCCTTTATTTTTGAAAAGATTTACAATTATCGCTAGAATTTTCTGAAAAAATTTGCTATAATGTAAGCGATTAATTATATATCAAAAAGGAGACGCTTGCATGACTTATCAAGAAAACTTCCAAAAATGGGCTGATTTTGCTGACCTACCAGATTACCTTCGTCGCGATTTGGAAAACATGGATGAAAAAACCAAAGAAGATGCCTTCTACACAAACCTTGAATTCGGTACTGCTGGTATGCGTGGATTGATTGGTGCCGGTACAAACCGTATTAACATCTATGTAGTCCGTCAAGCAACTGAAGGTTTGGCTCGTTTAATCGAATCAAAAGGTGGTAATGAAAAAGAACGTGGTGTAGCCATCGCTTATGATAGCCGTCACTTCTCTCCAGAGTTTGCCTTTGAATCAGCAGCAGTTCTTGCAAAACACGGTATTAAATCTTATGTTTTTGAAAGTCTCCGTCCAACTCCAGAACTTTCATTTGCGGTTCGTCACCTAAACTGTTTTGCTGGTATCATGATCACTGCTAGCCACAACCCAGCTCCATTCAATGGATACAAGGTTTACGGTGAAGATGGTGGCCAAATGCCTCCACATGATGCAGATGCTTTGACAACCTATATCCGTGCTATTGAAAATCCATTTGCTGTGGAAGTCGCTGATGTGGAAGCTGAAAAAGCTTCTGGTTTGATCGAAGTTATTGGTGAAGCAATCGATGCAGAATATCTCAAAGAAGTGAAAGATGTGAACATCAACCCTACTTTGATTGAAGAATTTGGTAAAGACATGAAGATTGTCTATACTCCACTTCACGGTACTGGTGAAATGTTGGCTCGTCGTGCCCTTGCTCAAGCAGGTTTTGATTCTGTACAAGTCGTGGAAGCTCAAGCAACTCCAGATCCAGATTTCTCTACTGTTAATCTCCAAACCCAGAAAGTCAAGCAGCCTTTGCCCTTGCTGAAGAGCTTGGTCGCCAAGTTGGAGCTGATGTTCTTGTCGCAACTGACCCTGATGCAGACCGTGTCGGTGTGGAAGTCCTTCAAAAAGACGACAGCTACCTTAACCTTTCAGGGAACCAAATCGGTGCTATCATGGCTAAGTATATCTTGGAAGCTCACAAAAACGCTGGAACCCTTCCAGAAAATGCAGCCCTTTGCAAATCGATCGTTTCAACTGACTTGGTAACCAAGATTGCTGAAAGCTACGGCGCAACCATGTTCAACGTCTTGACTGGTTTCAAATTTATCGCTGAAAAAATTCAAGAATTTGAAGAAAAACACAATCACACTTACATGATGGGGTTTGAAGAAAGCTTCGGATACTTGATCAAACCATTCGTTCGTGATAAAGATGCCATCCAAGCGGTCCTTGTTGTTGCTGAGCTTGCAGCCTACTACCGCTCTCGTGGTTTGACACTTGCTGACGGTATCGAAGAAATCTACAAAGAGTACGGCTACTATGCTGAAAAGACAATCTCTGTTACACTTTCTGGTGTTGACGGTGCTGAGCAAATCAAAGCCATTATGGCTAAATTCCGTAACAATGCTCCAAAAGAATGGAATGCAACAGCTGTTTCAATCACGGAAGACTTCAAAGCACAAACATCTACTGCCGCTGATGGTACTGTAACAGCTTTGACCACTCCACCAAGTGATGTCTTAAAATACACACTTGCTGATGGTTCATGGATTGCCGTTCGTCCTTCAGGTACTGAACCAAAAATCAAGTTCTACATTGCGGTTGTTGGTGAAAGCAATGAAGAGTCACAAGCTAAAATTGCTAACATCGAATCAGAGATCAATGCTTTTGTAAAATAAGCAAGATAAAAGATGAGATCAACCAATCTCATCTTTTTTCGTATCAAAATAAAGCATTTTTTCTTTCTTTATGGCATACTAGATTTATAAGAAAGCGAGGTAATCTCATGGAACAATTTTTAGTAGATATTAAAGATCTCGAAGTAACCACTGTAGCGCGTGCACAAGAAGCCATCGACAAAAAAGAAACAGCAACCTTCTTTATCGGACGCAAGACTTGCCCATATTGCCGGAAATTCGCGGCTAAATTAGCAACTGTCGTAACTGAAACAAAAGCGCATATCTACTTCATCAATAGTGAAGAACCAAGCCAATTAGAGGCTTTACAAGCCTTCCGTTCAACCTATGGCGTTCCGACTGTCCCTGGATTTTTACATGTCGAAGCAGGTGAAGTAACTGTTCGCTGTGACTCATCCATGTCAGAAGAAGAAATTAAAGCATTCGCTCATCTATAAGAAAGATTGAGGCTAGGACAAAAGTCCTAGCCTCTTAATTGTCTTTGGATTGTCGAGCGAGACGCAGTGGTTGAGTGGGCTCTACTACGCTGATTTCATCAGCTTTTACAGCCCTACTCAACTGTGCGGAGGTTGGACGACGAAATCGAATTCTAACGAATTACCGATTTCTGTCTCTCTCTCACATTTTTCATTTTCCGTAAAAGTTGTCCAGATCTTTTGCTGGGGTTTGGCAAATGGATAGGCCGAAAATTCTTCTGGTCTTAACCAAAGAGTCGATTTACTTGTTGGTTGCTCTCCTTCTTTTACCAAGCCGTAACGAAGTTGAACCTGCCATTTGCGATGTGAAAAGACATGCTGGACGATGGGATAAGATTTCTCTTGCCAATCAATGACCAAGTCATAATCCTGTTCAAAAGAAAGTATTTCCGGAAGGTCTCCTGCTTGCCCCTTTCCATCCAGTAGAGACAACTGCCCCAAGTTCTCCGATAGACTATCCACTTCAATCAAGGGAAAATGCCAAAAACCAGATAATAGGCCTTCTCGCTCATTTTTCTCCAGCAAGTAGCGCCCTTGACTATCCTTTATAATAAAAGCTGTTAAATAAACTGGCACTGGTTTCTTTTTAGGAGCCTTGATGGGATAACGATCCATGGTTCCATGCTGATAAGCCGCACTAAATTCCTTGACAGGACTCTCTTCCGGTCGTGGGTTGACATGGTGACTCGATATCTGAGCCCAAATCCATCAAAGCCTGATTGAAATCACCCGGACGCTCTGGATCGATCAAGACTTCCATCATGGCTTGAAAAATCTTACGATTGGTCGGAACTCCGATATCGTAGTCCACCTCAAACAAACGAGCTAAAACCCGCATGACATTGCCATCCACTGCTGGCTCTGGCAAGCCAAAAGCAATACTGGCAATGGCACCAGCTGTATAAGGTCCAATTCCCTTGAGTTTAGAGATAGCCTCATAGCTTGATGGGAAAACACCCCCATGGTCCTCCATGATTTGCTGGGCAGCTTTCTGCATGTTGCGGACCCTCGAGTAATAGCCCAAGCCCTCCCAAGCTTTTAAGAGCTTTTCTTCTGGAGCCTGAGCTAAATCCGCAATGGTCGGAAACCAATCCAAAAAACGCTCATAATAAGGAATCACGGTATCCACTCGTGTCTGCTGGAGCATAATCTCTGAGATCCATATTTTATAAGGATCCTGTGTCCGTCTCCAGGGGAGATCCCGTTTATTGGCATCATACCAGGCTAATAATTTTTCTCGGAAAGAGGCAATTTTTTCCTCCTCCCACATGATAATCCCGTAATCTTTTAAATCCATCATATTCCTAGTATACCATAGAATGACTTCTACTTTAGAGATTCTGACTCTACCATAAAAAGGCCTAGGAAATCCCTAAGCCTTTCAATCATTCTTATTGTTCCACAGCTTGAGCTGCTGTGATCAAGGTCAATTTGTAAACGTCATCTGCATTACATCCGCGAGAAAGGTCGTTAACTGGTTTGTTCAAGCCTTGCAAAACTGGTCCTACTGCTGCAAAGCCACCAAGACGTTCTGCCATCTTGTACCCAATGTTACCTGCCTCAATACCTGGGAAAATAAAGACATTGGCTTGTCCTGCGACCTTGCTACCTGGTGCTTTCAAGGCTGCAGTTTCTGGTACAAAGGCAGCGTCAAATTGCAATTCCCCATCAATTTCAAGGTCTGGACGAAGTTCATGAGCGATTTTTGTTGCTTCAACAACTTTATCAACACTTTCACCGAAACCAGAACCTTTGGTTGAATAGCTCAACATGGCGATTTTCGGATCGATTCCAAACATTTTGGCTGTGATAGCAGAGTTGATGGCAATTTCTGCCAAGCCTTCAGCATCTGGATTGATGTTAATCGCACAGTCTCCAAACAAGTAACGTTCAGAACCACGAACCATAAGGAAGGCACCTGAAGTACGTTTGACATTTGGACGAGTTTTGATAATTTGAAGGGCTGGACGAACAGTTGCAGCTGTTGAGTGAATGGCACCTGATACCATACCATCAACGATTCCTAGATGTACCAACATAACACCAAAGTAGTTGACATCGTCTTGCAAAATTTGACGCGCTTCTTCTTCTGTCATTTTACCCTTCCGACGTTCTACCAAGGAAGCTACCATCTCATCAAAGCCTGCGTAAGAATGCGGGTCGATAACTTCGTATCCTTCCATAACTCCTTCAATTTCAAGGTAAATACGAATCTTATCTGGATTACCAAGCAAGACAGGTGTAACGTCTGTTTCTTTTACAATCCGTTTTGCTGCTTGCAGAATACGAGGCTCTTCCCCTTCTGGTAACACAATACGAGCATTCTTACCAACGAGGTTGGCTTTGAGGCTTTCAAAAACTTCCATGAGTTTCTCCTTTGAAAAAAATTAAATATTTGATAACTGTTTTAAGACTTGGCTAAAATCATCTGGCAGAGAACTTTCAATTCGGAGCTCCTCTTCCAAAAAAGGATGATAGAAAGCCAAGGAATGGCAATGCAAGGCTTGTCGAAGAATCCCATCTTCTAACGAACCTCCATAGAGATCATCTCCCAAAAGTGGAAAACCAATATGAGAAAAATGAACGCGAATCTGATGGGTCCGGCCTGTATGCAACTGGATATCCACTAGATGAATATCACCAAAAGACTGGACAACTTGGTAGCTGGTATGAGCATACTTGCCACCTTTTGCTACCTTTCGGGTAATAATGGAGTCTTCATCACGCGCAATGGGGGCAATGATGTCACCCTTTCTTGCCAACTCACCCTTCCCCTTTACCAATGCAAAGTAACGTTTTTGGATGGTCTTGGCCTGAAGTTGTTTATCTAAGCGAGCATGGGCATAGCCATGTTTAGCAAAGAGCATGATCCCACTGGTATCCTTGTCTAAACGGGTGACAATATGAACCAGCTGATTCTCATACTGGTTTCGAACGTAGTAACCCTTGACAAAGTTTGCAATGGTATTGGAATGAAGAGAGCTAGGAATGGATGCCACTCCTGCCGGTTTGTTGAGAACCAAGAAATGATCGTCTTCATACAAGATTTCCAAATCACGATCAATGGCCTCCAAGGCTTCATAGCCTTCCTCAGAGGGAATATCAATCGTTACCTTATCTCCTATATCAAGAAGATATATGGCATTTTGTTCAATGCCATTCACTAAAATCTGCCCTCCAGAAAACTTTACCTTGGCCAATAACCCCTTTGAAACCTGATGCTTTTTCAGTAAGGTTTTAACCTTGACATGTTCGTCAGCGATAAATTCAAACCTCATTCGTCAATATCTCCAATAAAGGCATCCTTGACCCGATTCCAGAAACTAGTATGGCTTGGGCTCGCTACGAAATTGATCTTGTGGTTATCAATCTGGTACTCGATATGGGCGATATTTCGATAAGAATAGGTTGAATTATCAACAGAGAGAATGTGAAAACCTGGCCGGCTAGGTGTGATTTCAATCTTATCTTTTTTGGGAACAATGATCGATGAACCCAAAGTTCGATAAACACGATTATTCAGACTAGCGATTTCAGCAATCTGAAGCGCTTCGATGGTCGGATGAAGAACAGCTCCTCCCAAAGATTTGTTATAAGCTGTACTACCTGTAGGGGTCGAAACCGTAATACCATCCCCCTCTAAACCGCTCAAAATGAACGCCATTGATGGTTAAATCAGCTACCATGGTTCGATCACTGCGTTTTATCGTCGCTTCGTTAAGAGCTCGCATAATCTTCGTATCCCCATTTTCAAAGGTCACTTTGACATTCAGGATTGGATAAGACACCTTGGCACCCGTATCATACTTAAGATTTTCTACTAGTTTGTCAATCTCATCATCTAGATAGTCCGTATAAAATCCAAGATGGCCTGTATGCACCCCGACGAAACGAACCCGATCTAATTGACTCTCGTATTTATGAAAAGCCGAAAGCAACATGCCATCCCCACCGATGGAGATCACGATATCCGGATGTTTTTCAGTCAAGATAAAATTATTCTTTTTTAATTTATAACGAAGTTGTTGAAAGACCTCTTCGCTTTGGCGTTTGCGATTTCGAATAATCGAAACCTTCTTACCTGTAGTCCTCATCTGTATCATCACTATTTCCGACGCCATCGTTTAATTTACGATGCATAGGATCAAAAAGAGCTTGCGCCTCCTGAATGGCATCACGAATGGCTCCCATTTCCTCATCGAGTTGATAGGCCAAATTCGCAGTGACTTCAAGACGTTTCTTAATCTCGTCCGGAAAATCTCCTTTATATTTGTAATTTAGTGAGTGTTCAATGGTAGCCCAAAAATTCATAGACAGGGTACGAATCTGTATCTCTGCCAAAATCGTTTCATAGCCATTAATGGTATCTACTGGATATTCAACCACTACATGGTAGCTTCGATACCCACTTGATTCTTGTGACGAATATAGTCCCGTTCTTGGACCACGCGCATATCCTGACGCTTACGCAGGACTTCTAGGACTTCATCCACGTCGTCTACAAATTGAACCATAACCCGCAGACCAGCAATATCTTGCATATCTTGAGCCAGATTCTCTTCAGTAATATTTCTGCGTTCCATTTTTTCGAGAATACTCTCAATCGGCTTCACACGACCGGTCACAAACTCGATTGGGGAATGCTTTTGTTGTTTGCGATACTGCTTTCTTATCCCACGAAGCTTAATCTTCAACTCACCAACTGCTTGGATATAGGGATCTAAAAAATTTTCCCAATCAATCGCCATTGAATCACCTTGTCATCTCAAAGTTTTTTGTATAAAATAAACACATCTATTATTATATCATAAAGAGCTTGCAAACGAAAGGAAAGGACGTAGCTATGAATCATTTAGAAATTGAATTTAAAACCTTATTAACCAAGGAAGAATACCACTCTCTTGAAGATTTTTTCAAGGACCAACCTCCTATCCAACAAACCAATCACTATATCGATACGCCTGACCAAGCTATCCGAAAACATCAGATGGCCTTGCGCATTCGTACCTTATCAGATCGGGCTGAGCTAACCCTTAAAGTACCGCAAGAAGCAGGACATTTCGAATACAATCAAGCCCTTACATTTGATCAAGTGGAAGCCTTTCTATCCAAGAAAAAAATCCCTAAAGGTGAGATTGCCAACTTTCTCACTAATTTAGGAATTCCACTAGCTGCCTTAGATGTCTGGGGAAGTCTAGAAACAGAGAGACGAGAGAAAAAAATCCCTAAAGGCTTATTAGCCTTTGACCGTAGTCGGTATAACTCTATTGAGGACTATGAATTGGAAATGGAGGTGGATACAGCCTCAGATGAAACTTATTTTCACGAATTTCTCAAGGAAAAACAAATCGAATACAAGCCAGCAAAAAGTAAAGTGGCAAGATTAGCTCAAAGTTTGCTAAAAAGCTGAAATTACTGAATTTTTTTGCTAAAATAAGACTAGACAAAAATATCTAAATGAGGATCAAACACATGTCAGAAAAAAACAATATGAAGCTCTTCGCACTTAACTCCAATCAAGAAATTGCAAAAAAAATTTCGGAAGTTGCTGGGATCCCACTCGGAAAGCTTTCTTCACGTCAATTCTCAGATGGTGAAATCCAAATTAATATCGAAGAAAGTGTTCGTGGCTATGATATTTATATCATCCAATCTACCAGCTACCCTGTTAACAATCACTTGTTGGAATTGTTAATTATGGTAGATGCTTGCCAACGAGCTAGTGCTCATACCGTTAACGTCGTTCTTCCATACTTTGGTTATGCTCGTCAAGACCGTACCGCTGCTCCTCGCGAACCGATTACAGCAAAATTGGTTGCCAATATGTTGGTCAAGGCAGGAGTAGACCGTGTTGTAACACTCGATCTTCATGCTGTTCAAGTACAAGGCTTCTTCGATATCCCAGTAGACAACTTGTTCACGATTCCTCTATTTGCTGATCACTATATTAAACAGGGCTTAACCGGTTCAGATGTAGTGGTTGTCAGTCCTAAAAACTCCGGAGTGAAACGAGCACGTAATCTTGCTGAATATCTAGATGCCCCAATTGCCATCATTGACTACGCCCAAGACGATGCTAGCCGTGACGAAGGCTACATCATCGGGGATGTCAAAGGCAAAAAAGCAATCCTTATCGATGATATTTTGAATACAGGAAAAACCTTCTCTGAAGCTGCAAAAATTGTCCAACGAGATGGCGCTACTGAGATTTATGCTGTTTCTAGTCACGGACTTTTCGTTAAAGGAGCTGCAGAATTACTAGACCAAGCACCGATTAAAGAAATTTTAGTTACAGACTCTGTAGCAACTCAAGAACAAAAACCAAAAAATGTAAAATACATTACTGCAAGCGATTTGATTGGGGATGCCCTTGTTCGTATCCAAGAGCGTAAACCAGTTAGTCCACTCTTTGCATACCATAAGAAATAAGGTGATGGCGTGATTTATTTTGACAATGCAGCAACCACTCCTCTAAGCCCAGGAGTAATTAAGGTGATGACAGAAACGATGGAAACCGGTTTTGGAAATCCATCTAGTCTCCACTCCCACGGTCGCCAAGCAAAAAAGATTCTTAGAGATGCCAGGGAATGTGTTGCAACTTGTTTAAAGACCTCTAGTCAACAGATCACCTTCACTTCTGGCGGGACAGAAAGCAATAACACTGTTATAAAGGGCTACTGTCTCAAACATAGACAAAAAGGAAAACATATTATTACCACGGCTATTGAGCACCATGCCGTTTTGGAACCGATTGAGTACTTGGTCGAGGAGTTTGGGTTTGAAGTGACCGTTATTCAACCCGTTGATCAAAAGATTCGTCCTGAAGATATTCGAGCTGCACTTCGTCCCGATACTATTTTGGTATCCACCATGTATGCCAATAACGAAACAGGCGATCTCTTACCCATCAAGGCCATTTCTGACCTTTTAAAAGACCATCCTGCTGCTTTTCATGTCGATGCTGTGCAGGCCGTTGGTAAACTTTCTGTAGCACCAGAAGAGCTAGGAATCGATTTCCTAACCGCGTCCGCCCATAAATTTCATGGTCCAAAAGGGGTTGGCATCCTCTATGCTAGAAAGCCTGACTTTTTCAATCTCTTACACGGGGGTGACCAAGAAGACAAGCGTCGGGCTAGTACAGAGAACTTGATTTCAATTGCTGGAATGGCTCAAGCCCTCAAAGAAGCAACTGATCAGTTAGAAGCAAATTATCAGTATATTCAGAGCTTATCTGAACGTATCCTAACTGGCCTAGAAGATCTAGATTTCTATCTGAATAGCACAGACTCCAAACTTCCTCATGTCTTAAATATTGGCTTCCCCGGTATCAGCAATGATATCTTACTGCTTCGTTTAGACATGGCAGGAATTTCAGTCTCAACTGGCTCTGCTTGTACAGCAGGAACTGTTCAACCAAGTCATGTCCTTGCAGCTTATTACGGCGAAGATTCGCCTCGCTTGAAGGAATCTATTCGCATTAGTTTATCTGAATTCAATACTTCTGATGAAGTCGATATTTTTATTACAACCATTCACAAAATTTTAGGAGAATTACATGGCATTTGAAACTTCTGTCTCATTAACAGACTGCGATTACACATACGCAATCCATCCAAATATTAAAAAATATACCCTACGCGACAATACTTTTGCCCAAACAAAGGTTGGAAACTACGAATTAAATCGTTTACTAGAAGCTGTCCCAAATAGCGGGGATGGCTTTAAGCTAAAAATTATCATCAATAAGGATTTAACAGGATTTAAAATTAACATTACTGACAAGTCAGGCCTTCGTTTGGTGAATATTTTTAAAAATCCAGAAAACAAAATCATCCAACAAAAATTCTACTTCCTCATGGACAGTTTAGTTGAGCGCGAAATCTTTGAAAGGATTGAAAAGTAATGACCAATGCTCCTCTAGTCCTCACCTATTTGGATGCATACCAAAAGGAACGTCAGATTAGCTACGATAATTTGGATCACTGTCTATTAGCTTTTTCAGGCTGTGTGACCCTTCCAGATTCCTATCAGGTTGTTTCCGTGACCTACAAGGGGCAAATTTTACCTTTCATTGGAAGAATCGGTGACTTCTATCGCTATCTGATTCAGTTTGATCAGAGTTTAAGAAATTCCAACTAACAAAGAAAAGCACCATTTTGGTGTTTTTTTAGTAGAAGATAGTTGCTTTATTCACAAACTTTTTATACAATAGATTTGAAAGGTTGTGATATTGTGAAACAAGATAAGACTAATCCAATTCCTCGTGCTACTGCCAAACGACTCTCTCTGTATTACCGCATTTTTAAACGCTTTAATGCAGAGAAGATCGAGCGAGCAAATTCAAAACAGATTGCTGAAGCCATCGGTATTGACTCCGCGACTGTTCGTCGCGACTTCTCCTACTTCGGAGAGTTAGGACGACGTGGTTTTGGTTATGATGTCAAAAAGTTAATGAACTTCTTCGCAGATCTCTTAAATGATAACTCCATCACCAATGTTGCTATCGTCGGGATTGGAAATATGGGAAGTGCCCTTCTTCACTATCGCTTCCATGAGCGAAACAAAATGAAAATTGTTATGGCATTTGATACGGATGATCATGACTTAGTCGGTACTAAAAGTAAAGATAACATTCCGATTTACGGCATCTCCACACTAAAAGAAAAACTAGAGGGACAAGAGATTCAAACAGCTATTTTAACCGTTCCAAGTCTAAAATCTCAAGAAGTTGCAGATTTACTGGTTGAAGCTGGTATCAAGGGAATCCTTAGCTTTTCTCCAGTACACCTAACAGTTCCAAAGGATGTGGTTGTCCAATATGTTGATCTAACCAGCGAACTGCAAACCCTTCTCTACTTTATGCGCAAAAATTCATGATAAGCAAAGAGGCTAGGACAAAAGTCCTAGCCTCTCAATTGTCTTTGGATTATCGAGCAAGACGCAGTGGTTGGGTGGGCTCTACTACGCTGATTTTATCAGCTTTTACAGCCTTACTCAACTGTGCGGAGGTGGGACGACGAAATCGAATTCTAACGAATTACCGATTTCTGTCCCACTCTCTTTTTCTAAACCAATAAATCTGTCTCCTCCCGGTAGCTGTAATAATCATCAGTTGAGACAATCAGATGGTCAAGTAAAACAATTCCTAGACAATTGCAGGCTTCAATCATTTGTTGAGTGACGCCATCATCATTCTTGCTCGGATGAATGATTCCAGATGGATGGTTGTGAACTAAGATTAAGGACGTCGCCATATGCTTGATGGCATAGTGCAAGATCTCTCGAGGTTCTGCAATGCTACGATTGACTGTACCGATAAAAATCACTTGCTGATGAATAATTTGATTTTGGGTATTCAGATACAAGGCCAGTAAATGCTCCTGTTTCTCGTGGCCTATTTTTTGTTGCATCATTTTTGCTAGCTTCTGACTACTCATGATTTGTTCCGTTTCAATCACTTGGGAGGTCTGGATTCGTTTCCCAAGTTCAATAGCAGCTAATAGCTCAATGGCCTTTACTTTCCCAATTCCTGGAACTTCCTGTAACTCCTGAAGGCTCATACTAGCCAGTTCCTTTAAACTCTTTAGTGATCCCAACAAGTCCTGAGCAATCTCGTAGACTGATTTCTTTTTATTCCCCGTCCGTAATAAGATGGATAGCAATTCTTGATGACTTAGCTTATCAGGGCCTTCTGTTAGCAAACGTTCTCTAGGTAAAAGACCAGATTCTTGAAATACAATATGATACATAAAAAACCTCCTCAATTAATAATTCGCAATTGAGGAGAAAAATGGATGATTCTGTATAAAATTTATATAGGACAAACTACTTCTCTTAAGTTTTCAAGGATTCGATTTTCTTCGTTAGAAAAGTAAATTCTATAGCCTTCTTGCACTTGTTCCAAAGTCGCTAGGAATTGACGAATTTCGTATCGAATTAAGTGCTCTTGATTATCAGGAAGGTTTTTAATGGTTTCAAAGACCTGTTCAACTTCGTAGATCCCCTTGGTAATGAGCCCCGTTTTTGGAAAATCATTGACCAGTAAGCCATAGAAGTTTCTTAACAAAGTATAGATATCTTCTGTGTGCATTCGGTTCCTCCAAGCTTCTTTCTATCACTCTTCTATTATAAAATAGAAAGCATGCAAAAATATGTCAGTCAGGTAACATTTTATGACTATCCTCTTACAAATTGGCAGAAAATTAACAGTAAAAAAGAGGTCAAGGACCTCTTTTTTTGTTGATTATAATTGCATTTGATTATAAGATTTTGTGAAAGCTTCCAGTATATCTTTTGGTGCTTTTGAGTAATCTACTGAAGTTTCCAAAGTACCTTTTACAATCGTACGATAAGTTGCTGCAGCATCCTCACAGGTCACCAAGGTGATTTCATTAACCCCTTCACGATCTGCAATGACATCGACCCGATCTGGTGTCACTGTCTCAACAGAATTGATGACATAGGTATACACCTTTTCCTTATCAGTGATATAGATTTTCATTCCAGCTTTGGCATGTTCTAACGGGGAAAAGAGCATTTCATTTGCCCCTGTCAAACCAAAGACATGGTGACTAGCCAAGGAGTAATTCCTTTCCCCCATAACCTGGTCCTCTTTCATGGTACCTGCCCCATAATAGAGTCCCACATTATCTAAGCCTTTAAAAATCGGAAGATTCATCTTCAACTCAGGAATTGCTATCCCCCCAATAACAGGCAACTTTCTGCGCCTGCCATTGGGCATTGATAACAGATTCTGTAGAAAGCGATTTGACTTCTTTAAAATCAAAGCTAGTCTTGGCATCTTTATTCTTATCGATGGTCTTTTTCGATACCTTGCTGACCTGGTACTGATTGGTATGCCACACCATGATCATGTTCCGAATCGGAGCATTAAAGATCAAGGCAATAGACAAAAGGATCAGTAAAGTAGCAAAGATATTGATCAAGCGATTGCGTAAGCTTGTTTTCTTCTTTTTTCTTCTTGAAGCCATTGTTTATCCTACCCTTCACTTTCAGTTTCAGTCTCTGACTCATCTTTTTCGTCAGCTTGAACCGTTGTAAAGGTTACGATTTGGGCATCTTGATCCAGACGCATCACTTTCACACCCATGGTCGAACGTCCAGTTTGAGAAATATTGGCGACGCTGGTACGAATCATGACACCTGTATTGGTGATAATCATCAAATCCTCATCTCCTTTGACAGTCATGAGACCGGCTAGAGGACCATTTTTATCAGCCACATTAGCAGTTTTAATCCCTTTACCACCACGTCCTTTTGTTGGATACTCATCAGCACGCGTGCGTTTACCGTATCCCTTTTCAGTGATGATCAATACTTCATCTTGATCTGTAATGACGCTTGCACCGACCACTTGGTCACCTGGACGAAGGTTGACACCTCGTACCCCAGTTGCCGAACGGCCCATGTTCCGTACGACAGACTCATTGAAGCGGACAGAATAACCAAATTTAGTCCCGATAATCACGTCCGTATTTCCGTCTGTGAGGAAGACGTTGATCAGCTCATCCTCATCTTTAAGGTTAAGTGCTTTCAAGCCATTTTGACGAATATTAGCAAACTCAGCTACACTGGTCCGTTTCACCAAACCTGAACGGGTTGTAAAGAAGAGATAGGCGTCTTCACTACGATCCTGAGCGACGTTAATAATGGTCTGAATGGATTCTCCGTCATCTAACTTGAGCAAGTTAACAATTGGAAGTCCCTTAGCTGTACGGCCGTATTCAGGGATTTCATAGCCTTTCAGACGGTAAACCCGTCCCTTATTGGTAAAGAAGAGCAAACGATCATGGGTGCTGGTAGAAACCAATTCACGAACAAAGTCATCATCTTTGACGCCGGTACCTTGAACACCACGTCCCCCACGTTTTTGAGCAGTAAATTCATCTTGATCCAATCGCTTGATGTAACCCTTGTTAGAGAGAGTGATCAAAACATTGCTTTCTTCGATCAAATCTTCGTCTTCTAGTGATAGAACTTCTCCTACCATCAATTCTGTCCGACGTGGATCTCCAAACTTCCGTTTGACCTCGTCCAATTCTTCCTTGATAATCGCAACTACACGCTCTGGCTTGGCTAAAATATCAGCAAGGTCAGCAATCAAGGCAACGAGATCATCGTATTCGCTTTGAATCTTGTCCCGTTCCAAACCAGTCAAACGACGAAGACGCATATCCAAGATAGCTTGGCTTTGACGCTCTGAAAGCTTGAACTTACTCATCAATTCTGCTTGTGCTTCTGCATCTGTCTGGCTATTACGGATGATTTTAATCACTTCATCGATGTGATCAAGAGCGATTAAGAGCCCTTCCAAGATATGGGCACGAGCTTCCGCCTTCTCTTTATCAAAGATGGTCCGACGAGTTACCACTTCTTTTTGGTGCTCAATATAAGATCCTAAAATCTCACGAAGAGAGAGAATCTTAGGGACACCATTTTGGATAGCCAACATGTTGAAACCAAAGTTGGTTTGCATTTGGGTCATCTTGAAGAGGTTGTTTAAGATAACATTGGCTGACGCATCGCGACGGACTTCAATGACGAAACGAACCCCTTCCCGGTTAGACTCATCCCGAACTGCTGTAATCCCATCGATTCGTTTTTCTTGAACCAAACGAACGATATGCTCATGCACTTTGGTTTTGTTGACCATATAAGGAAATTCTGTCACGACAATGCGTTCACGGCCTGTCTTGGTCTCTTCAATTTCCGTCCGAGACCGCAAGACAATCGAGCCCTTTTCCTGTTTCATAGGCCTTATGAATACCCTGATTTGCCCATGACCAAGGCTCCGGTAGGGAAATCTGGTCCAGGAAGCACCTCCATTAGTTCACGTGTGGTCACATCAGGATTGTCCATCATTAGCTTTGACAGCATCAATAGACTCACCAAGGTTGTGTGGAGGAATATTTGTCGCCATCCCTACCGCAATCCCTGTCGCTCCCATTGACTAACAAGTTAGGGAAGCGAGCTGGAAGGACGTTTGGTTCGCGTTCACTGGCATCATAGTTATCTGTGAAATCAACTGTATTCTTGTTGATATCCCGAAGCATTTCAAGAGCAATCTTGCTCATACGAGCTTCCGTATACCGTTGGGCAGCGGCGCCATCTCCATCCATAGAACCAAAGTTACCATGCCCATCTACAAGCATGTAGCGATAACTCCACCATTGCGCCATACGAACCATAGCTTCATAGATTGATAAGTCTCCGTGTGGGTGATATTTACCCATAACATCCCCTGTAATACGGGCAGATTTCTTATGAGGTTTATCTGGCGTAACCCCAAGTTCATTCATTCCGTATAAGATCCGACGATGAACTGGCTTCAAACCATCTCGTACGTCAGGAAGAGCCCGAGACACGATAACACTCATAGCGTAATCGATAAAACTGGTCTTCATTTCCGATGTTAAATTAACATCAACTAAGTTATTATCCTGCATTAAAACAATGCCTCTCTTTAATTAATTCACCATACTATTATAACACATTTAGTACTTTTTTTCTCCTTCGGAACACAAATGTAAAAACGTTTACATCGTCCAAATTAAACGTAAAACCGTGACAAAGAATAGTAAAAGTGGTAGAATAAATGCGAATGGGGAAACCCAAAAAAATAGAAGGAGACGTTTAGAATAATGACTTTAACTAAACAACATAAAAAAGTTATCCTTGTCGGTGACGGCGCTGTAGGTTCATCTTACGCTTTTGCACTTGTTACTCAAGGTATCGCACAAGAATTAGGTATCATCGAAATCCCTCAATTGTTTGAAAAAGCGGTTGGTGATGCTGAAGACCTTAGCCACGCTCTTGCCTTCACTTCTCCTAAGAAAATTTATGCTGCTAAGTACGAAGACTGTGCGGATGCTGACCTCGTTGTTATTACTGCAGGTGCTCCTCAAAAACCAGGTGAAACTCGTCTTGACCTCGTCGGAAAAAACCTTGCTATCAATAAATCAATCGTTGAGCAAGTTGTTGCTTCAGGATTTAACGGTATCTTCCTTGTAGCTGCAAACCCAGTTGACGTCTTGACATACTCTACTTGGAAATTCTCAGGTTTCCCTAAAGAACGCGTTATCGGGTCTGGTACTTCTCTTGACTCAGCTCGTTTCCGTCAAGCTCTTGCTGAAACCATTGGTGTTGATGCACGTTCAGTCCACGCCTACATCATGGGTGAACACGGTGACTCAGAATTCGCTGTTTGGTCACATGCTAACGTTGCCGGTGTAAAATTGGAACAATGGTTGCAAGCAAACCGTGACTTGAATGAAGCTGACCTTGTAGATCTCTTCATCTCTGTACGTGATGCTGCTTACTCAATCATCAACAAGAAAGGGGCTACTTACTACGGTATCGCCGTTGCCCTTGCTCGTATTACTCGTGCTATCCTTGATGATGAAAATGCCGTACTTCCACTTTCAGTCTTCCAAGAAGGCCAATACGGAGTCGAAAACGTCTTTATCGGTCAACCAGCTATCGTTGGTGCCCACGGTATCGTTCGTCCAGTAAATATTCCATTGAACGACGCTGAAACACAAAAAATGCAAGCATCTGCAAAAGAATTGCAAGCTATTATTGATGAAGCATGGAAGAATCCAGAATTCCAAGCAGCTTCTAAAAACTAAGCAAATAATCAAACACCATGTCTAGGACATGGTGTTTTTTTATCTTATGAACATTAAAAAGGAGACCCGAAGGCCTACTCCTACTTTTTAAAATGCTTCTTGCCTAGAAACAAAAAAGAGAGCCTCTCAGCTCTCCTATCGTCATCCACCCTGAGAGAATCGAACTCCCATCTCAAGAACCGGAATCTTACGTGATATCCATTACACTAAGGGTGGCAACTATGATAGTATATCAAAAAATCGATCATTTTACAAGTAAAAAAAGCTTGCCTAAGCAAGCTTTTTAGTATGATTACAATTCAATGTCACCAAACAAGTCAGCCATTGAGAATCCAGTTTGAGTTTCTGGAAGTTCAAAGTCACGTTTTTCTTGTTTTGGACGACGTGGACGTTGTTGACGTTTTTCTTGTTTTTCGCCTTCTTCTTGAGCTGGACGTTCTTCAAGTGCTTTGATAGAAAGTGATACACGTTCATCAGCAGCATTTACTTCAAGAACTTTAACAGTTACTTCTTGTCCAACTTTAAGAACATCTTTTGGATTTTCAACACGTTTGTGTGAAATTTGTGAGATATGAACAAGTCCATCGATACCTGGCAACACTTCAACGAATGCACCAAAGTCAGTCAAACGTTTAACTGTACCTTCGATTACATCACCAGCTGCCAATTTTTGTTCAACGCCATCCCATGGTCCAGGTGTTGTAGCTTTCAATGAAAGTGATACACGACCTTCTTCTTCGTTCAAGTCAAGAACTTTCACTTCGATTTCTTCACCAACAGTTACAACTGATTTAGGTGAAACGTTGCGTTCGTGTGACAATTCAGTCAAGTGAACCAATCCATCAACACCACCAAGATCGATGAAAGCACCGAAGCTAGTGATACGAGCAACTTTACCAGTTACAACATCACCAACGTTCAATTTACCAAATACTTCAGCGCGTGCTGCAGCTGATGCAGCTTCAACAACTTCACGACGAGAAAGGATGAAGCGGTTTTCTTTTGCGTCAACTTCTTTGATTTTAGCATCAAATTCTTGACCTACGAAACGTTCAGTGTTACGTACAAAACGAGTATCAAGCATTGAAGCTGGAATAAATCCACGAAGTCCTTCAAATTCTACTGAAAGTCCGCCCTTAACAGCGCGAGTTCCTTTAACAGTAACAACTTCTTCTTCACGTCCGACCAATTTGTCCCATGCTTTGCGAGCTTCCAAACGTTTTTTAGATACAAGGTAAGTTACTGTATCAGTATCTTTACCAACTACTTGACGAAGAACAAGCAATTCAAGTGTTTCACCTGGTTTAACCAAGTCATTGATGTCAGCATCACGATCGTTTGTCAATTCGCGAAGAGTCAAGACACCTTCGACACCAGTTCCAGAGATTGCAACGTTAGCTTGTGTAGCGTCAACTGTCAAAACTTCAGCAGTAACAACATCACCTGGCTCAACTTGGCTAACACTGTTTAGCAAATCTTCAAATTCATTCATCTAAAAAATCCTCCAACAATCAAGTTTTCTAAACTTGACATACTTATAATTATTTTTCCTAAGCAAGCACTCGCAACGAAATCAAAATGATCTACAACGACTTCTTCATATAAAGAAATAAAATACCTGAGTAGATATTTTACCACCTTATCTGATATTACCTAGAACTGGGGTAGCTGGATTCGAACCAACGCATGAGGGAGTCAAAGTCCCTTGCCTTACCGCTTGGCTATACCCCAAACATAGAATGGAGAGAGAGGGATTCGAACCCCCGAACCCGAAGGAGCGGATTTACAGTCCGCCGCGTTTAGCCTCTTCGCTATCTCTCCAAGCAAATCAACAGACACAATTATACCATTGATTAAATGAAAATGCAACCCCTTATTTGTTCAAATTATAATTTTCGATGGCACTTTCCACTGCTTTTTCAAGGGATTTTATAAAGACTATCTACGGATCCGTTTTTCACAAGAGCAAACTGAGCACCCATATCAGCAATCTCAGCAATAGCCTTTTTTCCAATCGTTAATTGGTAGCCATCAAAGGTTTCTTTACCTACAAGCACTTTACTATCTGCAATTTGAATTTCAATTTTTTTATCTTTCTTACTCATTCTTCCACCTCATTTCAACCCCTTTATTTTACAAAATTTTTCACATGCTTGCAAGTCGAAAATGTTTAATGATTAAATTATTTCATTTCGCAGCTATCAGCTTCTGACAAGAAAAGAGAGAGTGAGACAGAAATCGGTAATTCGTTAGAATTCGATTTCGTCGTTTCCCACCTCCGCACAGTTGAGTAGGGCTGTAATAGCTGATGAAATCAGCGTAGTAGAGCCCACTCAACCACTGCGTCTTGCTCGACAATCCAAAGACAATTGAGAGGCTAGGACTTTTGTCCCAGCCTCCCGTCATACTTTGATTTATTCAGTTACCTTGAAAATCCATCCTTCTGGCGCTTCAATATCACCAAACTGGATGCCTGTTAATTCATCATAAAGCTTCCGGGTAATTGGTCCTACTTCTGTTTCTGAATAGAAGACATGGAAGTCATCTCCGTGTTGAACTCCACCAATAGGAGAAATGACCGCTGCTGTTCCACAAGCACCTGCTTCGACGAAGCGGTCTAGCTTAACAATTGGCACATCCCCTTCGATTGGTGTCAAACCAAGACGATGCTCTGCTAGATAGAGCAAGGAATATTTGGTAATTGATGGCAAGATGGAAGGACTCAGTGGAGTGACAAACTCATTATCAGCTGTAATTCCAAAGAAGTTTGCTGACCCTACTTCTTCAATCTTGGTGTGGGTCGCTGGATCCAAGTAAATCACGTCGGAGAAGTTCCGAGACTTAGCTAATTTACCAGGTAGGAGGCTAGCAGCATAGTTTCCACCAACTTTCGCTGCACCTGTCCCATGAGGTGCTGCCCGGTCGTACTCATCTTGAATCAGGAAGTTGGTTGGGACCAAGCCACCCTTGAAGTAGTTTCCTACTGGCATTGCAAAGATGGTAAAGATGTATTCCTCTGCTGGTTTCACACCGATAATATCTCCAACCCCAATCAACAAGGGGCGAAGATAGAGAGTTCCACCAGTTCCATATGGTGGGACATATTCTTCATTGGCACGCACTACTGCTTTACAAGCTTCCACAAACATATCCGTTGGAACTTGAGGCATCAAAAGACGATCAGCCGTCCGTTGTAAGCGTTTTCATTTTCATCCGGACGGAATAATTGAATACTGCCATCCTTTGTCCGATAAGCCTTCAATCCTTCAAAGGCTTGCTGTCCATAGTGCAAACTTGGAGAAGATTCTGAAATATGAAGAGTGGAATCTTCAGATAACTCTCCCTTCTCCCAGGCTCCATTTCGGTAATAAGAAATGTATCGATAGGGTAATTTCATATAAGAAAATCCAAGATTTTCCCAATCAAGTGATACTGTCATATTTATTTTCCTTCTTCCATTCAAGACTTGCTAAATAGCAAGAGCCACCTTTGAAGATGACTTATTCATGTACTCTATTTTACACCATTCCATGAGAATTTCAAGTGGATGTTTGCAATTTTCTGAAAATTTATCAATCAAGAAAGCCAGCTACAAAAGAGCTGACTTTTATCTTATTTAATTCTAGCAGTAAAGACTTCTTGATCAGAAATTTGATCATTGACAAAGGAACCATTGCTGGTTCGTTCTGACAAAGCTGAGCTGGGTAAGATCCACTTCTGTCACCTGACCTGTTGTCGAGGTGATTTGAAGGATTTGATCTTGCTCTCCTACTTCTTCCTGGCTCGTAAAGAGATCAAAATCTCCTTGATCTGTGAAGACTGGACCTGCCTTGAAGACGCGGTGTGGCTTAGACTTCAGCTCACGTAAGACCTGCAGTCCACGTTTAGCGCGGCTGGTCACAGGAATATCATCTTGCGACATCCGCTTAAGACTGCCTCGTTGAGTCAGAATGTACATACTTGGTGTTGTTGACTTAAAGACGGCTACCACTTGATCCCCGTCTTTGAGGTTAATGGCTTTAACCCCTGCTGCTTTAGCCCCAACTACTGGGACTTCTTCAATATTGAAGCGCAGACCATAACCATTTTGGGTAATGATCATGATGTCTTCCAGAACAACTGGCGCGACAGCGACAATGCGATCTGCATCGTCTTTCAGCTTAGCGTACTTCGTTGATTTGGAACGGTAGGTCCGCCATGGGCTCAATTCCTTGCGATCAAAGCGCTTGATTTGTCCCTGTTGAGTAGCTGCGAAGTAGGTCACGCCCTCAAACTGATCCACAATCTCTGCAAAAATAATTTCTTCTTCCTGCTCGAAATTGGTCAAGGTCTGACTGAGGTGTTCTCCGATATCCTTCCACTTGGTATCTGCCAATTCATGAACAGGTCGATAAATGGCATTTCCTAAATTGGTAAAGAGCAAGAGATGCTGGGTAGTCTTAGCAGGCTCTACAAAAATCAATTCATCGTCGTCTCGCTTACCGACTTCTTCCACTGTAGATGCATTGAAAGAACGAGGAGAGGTTCGTTTGATATAACCAGCACGGGTCACGCTGACGAATGTCTCCTCTTCGACAATCAGACTAGCTGTATCAATCTCGATCGTCTTAGCGGTGTCTTGCAACTCACTGCGACGCGGATTGCCAAAGAGTTTCTTAACTTCACGCAATTCCTTCTTCATGAGATTGAACATGGTCCGTTCATCCCCAATGATGGCTGCCAAGGTCGCAATTTGCTCCTTGAGGTTAGCATGCTCTTCTTCCAAGGTTACGATATCCGTATTGGTCAAGCGGTACAATTGCAAGGTAACAATGGCTTCTGCTTGTTCTTCGGTAAAATCGTAGCTGATCTTGAGGTTTTCCTTGGCATCTGCCTTGTTATCAGAAGCACGGATCAAAGCGATGACTTCATCAAGGATAGAAATGACGCGGATCAAGCCCTCTACGATGTGGAGGCGTCGTTCCGCCTTTTCCTTGTCAAAGCGAGAGCGAGCGACAAGGATATCCCGACGGTGAGCAATGTAGCTAGACAAAATCGGCACAATTCCCACTTGACGCGGGGTATAGTTGTCAATGGCCACCATATTGAAGTTGTAGTTGACCTGCAAATCTGTGTACTTGAACAAGTAGTTCAAGATCAAGTCTGCATTGGCATCTTTCTTCAACTCAATGGCAATGCGAAGACCATCCCGGTCAGACTCATCCCGAACCTCAGCAATACCGGCCACCTTGTTGTTAACGCGAACATCGTCAATCTTCTTGACCAAGACAGCCTTATTGATTTCATAAGGGATCTCAGTGACGATGATTTGTTGCTTGCCGCCTTTGAGTTGCTCAATCTCTGTCTTAGAGCGAACAACCACCCGTCCCTTACCTGTTTCATAGGCTTTCTTGATCTCATCCCGCCCTTGGATAATGGCACCAGTCGGAAAGTCAGGCCCAGGTAAAACTCCATGAGCTTATCTACCTTAGCAGATGGATGGTCGATCATGTAGACCACAGCATCGATGACTTCAGCAAGGTTATGAGGCGGAATATCTGTCGCGTAACCAGCTGAAATCCCTGTAGCCCCATTGACCAAAAGGTTTGGAAAGGCTGCAGGCAAAACAGTTGGCTCTTTTTCTGTATCGTCAAAGTTCCAGGCAAATGGTACTGTGTTCTTTTCGATATCTTGAAGGAGATAACCAGCAATTTCAGATAGACGGGCTTCGGTATAACGCATGGCAGCTGGTGGATCCCCATCCATGGAACCATTATTTCCGTGCATTTCGACAAGAATCTCACGGTTCTTCCAGTCTTGAGACATACGGACCATGGCATCATAGATGGAAACTATCCCCGTGAGGGTGGAAATTCCCCATGATATTTCCGACAGACTTGGCAGACTTGCGGTAGCCCTTGTCATGGGTATTCCCGTCCTTATTCATAGAATAAAGAATCCGCCGTTGAACTGGTTTCAAGCCATCCCGAATGTCAGGAAGGGCCCGCTCTTGAATAATGTATTTGGAGTAGCGACCAAAGCGCTCTCCCATGATGTCCTCCAGGGACATGATTTGAATATTACTCATATAAGATACAAAGGGACGTTTCGGCTTGCCGAAAATTTCTGTAGAAAAATAGGAAATTGATGCAGGGTTCCATGAACCCAAAGCGATTTATCTTTTTTCCTAGGAAATTAGTCCCGTGTTCAGTTACTACAAGTAACCAAACGATCCTTTCTGTAGTTTTAAGTGTTTAAAATAGATGATTGAATCAATGATTCGACAGTTTCTCCTCAGCATAAGCCATCATCTTCTCAGCCTCTTTGCAATCATAGTCAAACTCCATCTTATGGGCTAGATCTTGGGCTTCCCGATGAAAGACATTCATGGTAGCAAATAAGGACTGGCTGACCTTCTCTATACTAGATAGATTTAGCAGAGTTGAGAACTCCTTCTCTTTCTCAGCTGAGAGATAGTGAAAGAGGTACTTGTAATTCTTTCCGATATCAACTGCTCCCCTATCATTTGTCACCTGCCAAGCTAAGACCTTGAGGAGTTCTTTCTGGCAAATGCCATAGAGGTGATCAGTCGCATAGATCAGTTGATTTCTTCGAATGCCCTTTACGACATAAGTCGATACCCACCAAAATTCATTGCAGGATGCTGCAAATTCTTCTTCGGTAGGCGGACAGGTCCAGTAGCGCTTCGGATTAGGGCTGATAGGCTTCAAACAAACCTTTGTCGTCTTTTAAGACTTTGAAACCAGCCTCACTATCCACCCACTCTTTGCATGTGCTCCTTGGGACAGAGAGTCAAATCAATACGGTTGCCATCTTCAAAGAGCATGAGATACAGACTACGATGTCCTAGAGTAACTTCTTGCTCAATGATGCGTTTACCAAACTGGTCCAGCCAAGATGAAATCAGAAATCAGCTCTTCCAAATTCTCTACAATATAGACCACATCATAATCTTGAAACTCATCTTTTGGGGAATCTGGAGTGGTCCGTGAACCAGATAAAGCCACTGCTTCCACTTGGAGAGTTTCAGCAGTTTGGACAATCAGTTCCATCATTTCTTTTTCAGTTCTCATCTTTCACTCCTTCATCGCTTAAAGAGCCTTGGAATTGTTCGTTTCTATTAAAATATAGATATACAGATGGAAGAATCGATAGGATCGTAATAAGTAGTTTCGCTAAATGGATGTTGATGTTCACCTTAAGAAATTGGCCTTGAGCTTTAAAAACCGCCATATGAATAAGGATGCCAGCTAGGATATAAATCCCTAAAATCAAGGAGGCTTTCAATAATTGGTGGCTATAAACCGAATAGAGACGTATGCCACTATAAACTAGGGATGCATACAATAAAGGCAAGTAAAACGACACCAATAGTATGGTAATGGCCAAATGTCCTTCGAAATTTTTGGAGGGGTAACCACTAATTGTATTCATAGTTAAAAACCCTGCTAGTGGGAAAAAATATCCTAAAAAATGGACCTTGGATTTATTTTTCTTAATAGCAATATAAATAAATGTCGCGACTAATATAACCGGTAAGAATGGGAAAGTAGGGAAAACTATAGGTAATAAGATATCATTCATGTCATACCTTCCTGCGATTCTGACTAATAATCAAAAATATGGCTGGCAAATAGGAAACCAGAATCATCAAAATAAGAACTACGAACATGAACTGGTGGAGCTGAAATAACATGACTACACTCAAGCCCAAAGCACCTACAAGAAGAGGAGCAAAAATATAGGATAGAAAAATTAGAATCCCCTTCCGCAGCTTCTTCTTATAAACAAAGCACAAACGAATAAGTGTGTATACTAAGGCTCCGATTATCAAGGGGAATCCATATAAAATCATGAGAATGAACGCCTCTAAATAACCATATTCTGGGTCACTAATATTAGATTCTAGTACCTTTAGCATGCATAGAGTAAAGACTATTGGCGCATACAAGCCTAATAGTCTGATTCTTCGACGATTCATGTAGAATGCAAGAAACTCAGATGGTAAAGAGACTAAGAAAATATAACCAAAATAAGCCAAATCAGTCTTATCCATCACTTACACTCCTTAAAACGCAGTCGTTTCTTCCAAGGTAAACTTAACGTTATCTTCGATCCATTGACGACGAGGGGCCGCCTTATCGCCCATTAGGACCGAGACACGGCGTTCTGCACGCGCCAAGTCGTCAATGGTGACGCGGATCAAGGTGCGGGTTTCTGGGTTCATGGTTGTTTCCCAAAGTTGGTCCGCATTCATCTCTCCCAACCCTTTGTAGCGTTGGAGGGTTGCTCCACGACCAAAAGTCCGACGTAGGTCTTCCAATTCACTATCTGTCCAGGCATAAGCCACTTCTTCTTTCTTTCCCTTTGCCTTTAGACATCTTGTAAAGAGGAGGCATGGCGATATAGACACGTCCTGCTTCGACCAAAGGACGCATATAGCGATAGAAGAAAGTTAGGAGAAGGGTCTGAATGTGAGCTCCATCCGTATCCGCATCGGTCATGATGATAATCTTGTCATAGTTGGCATCTTCAATCGTAAAATCAGCCCCTACTCCAGCACCCGATGGTGTAGATCATGGTGTTGATTTCCTCGTTTTTGAGGATATCACTCATATTGGCCTTCTCAGTATTGAGAACCTTTCCTCGAAGTGGAAGGATGGCCTGGAACTTGCGGTCCTCGACCTTGCTTGGCAGATCCACCGGCTGAATCTCCTTCGACTAGATATAGTTCATTCTTGGCAGGATTCTTGGACTGGGCTGGGGTCAATTTACCAGACAAGAGTCCCTTGTCCTTCTTGTTCTTCTTGCCATTTCGACTCTCATCACGCGCCTTTCGAGCAGCTTCACGCGCATCCCGGGCCTTGATGGCCTTGCGAATCAGATTGGAAGCTAATTCTCCATTTTCCATGAGGAAGAAGGTCAACTTGTCAGCAACAATCCCGTCAACAACTGGTCGAGCCAAAGTGGACTTCCTAGTTTGTCCTTGGTCTGCCCTTCAAACTGCAAATGAGCTTCTGGAACCAAGATCGAAAGAACAGCAGACAAAGACCTTCACGGTAGTCTGATCCTTCTAGGTTCTTGTCTTTTTCTTTCAGAAGTCCTGTCTTTCTTGCATAGTCGTTCATAGCCTTGGTAATGGCTGTCTTGAGTCCTGTCTCGTGGGTTCCCCCATCCTTTAGTGCGGACATTGTTGACGAAGGACAAGATATTGTCAGAATAGCCATCATTGTATTGAAGAGCGACTTCTACTTGGAAAGCCTTCTGATTCTCCATTAAAGTAGAGAACCGGCGTCAAGGTTTCCTTATCTTCGTTCAAGTACTCTACGAAATCTTGGACACCATTTTCATAGTGAAAGGCCACATAGTTGTCTTCTTCCTTACGGAGATCGGTCAGCGTCAGCGTCACGTCCTTAAGCAAGAAGGCTGACTCTTTGATCCGCTCCGCAATGGTATTAAACTTGAAATCGGTCGTTGAGAAAGATGGTTGGATCCGGCATGAAGGTAACCTTGGTTCCCGTCTTAGACTTAGGAGCCGATCCTATCTTCTCAAGAGTGGTAACAGGCTTCCCACCATCTTCAAAGCGTTGCTTGTAGACTGCTCCATCACGGGTAATCTCTACCTCAAGCCAGCTAGAGAGGGCATTGACGACCGAAGATCCTACCCCGTGGAGACCACCAGAAGTCTTATAGCCACCTTGACCAAACTTCCCTCCAGCATGGAGGACGGTAAAGATGACCTCAACGGTTGGTTTGCCCATAGCATGCATCCCTGTCGGCATGCCCCGACCTTGGTCTGCTACAGATAGGGACCCGTCTTTGTTGATGGTAACGTCAATTTGAGAACCAAAACCAGATAGGGCTTCATCGACTGCATTGTCGACAATTTCCCAGACCAGATGGTGAAGCCCATTTCCATCTGTCGATCCGATGTACATCCCTGGACGTTTACGGACCGCATCCAACCCTTCTAGTACCTGAATGGCATCGTCATTGTAATTATTAATGTTGATTTCCTTTTTAGACACAAGGAACCTCCTGTTTGTTCATCTTTTCTATATTACAGTTTTTTAGGAAATTTTGCAAAATTTTTCTTTCTTCTCCCCCTTTAACTAGGCTATTTAAGTGCGATTGGTTCAAATCCACTATCCGATGTGACACTTCAGCTAGATATTTTCTTTTTCATTCAAAGCATTTTTGATATAATGAAACTATGATGAAAACAATTCTTTTACTCGTATTAGCATACTTATTAGGTTCTATCCCTTCTGGTTTGTGGATAGGAAAAGCCTTCTTTAACATCAATCTACGGGAACACGGTTCTGGAAATACAGGGACCACCAATACCTTCCGTATCCTAGGGACGAAGGCTGGTCTGGTCGTCTTTGCGGTTGATTTCCTCAAAGGAACCTTGGCTGTTTTATTGCCGACTATTTTTGGGGTTACAGGGATTTCACCAATGATCTTCGGTCTTCTTGCCGTCCTCGGCCACACCTTCCCTATTTTTGCAGGCTTTAAAGGAGGCAAGGCAGTCGCAACCAGTGCTGGGGTTCTCATTGGTTTCTCTCCTGTTTTCCTTATCCTCTTAGCCATCTATTTCTTTGCTAGCCTCTATTTAACCAGCATGATTTCTTTTTCAAGTGTAACGGTTGCAATTTTGGCTAGTTTAGGAGTGCTCTTCCTCCCATTGACTGGCTGGATCCTCCCAAGCTATGACCTGATTTTCACCCTTATTGTCCTCGCTTTAGCGACCTTGATCATCATCCGCCACAAGGACAATATCAAGCGCATCCTCGACAAGAATGAAAATATCATCTCCTGGGGAAAAAACATCACCCATCAAAAACAAAAAGACTAGAGTCAAACCTCTAGTTTTTTTGATTGCTATCACTTTGTCAGCACTCCTCTTCAAAAAAGGGCTATAAGTTTTTTCTTTCTTTTGTTTTTAATCATTGCAGTTAAGGAGGATTTAGTTTATAATATCTTGAATTAACAAAAGAGAGGGTTTTTATGAAATTCTATTCCTACGACTATGTACTTAGTCAGATTAGCCAGCAAAATTGGGTTATGGTGATTATGTCCATTCTCTTAGTGTTGGTAACTGCTTTTTTTGTCTTTAAGGCATATAAGGATAAACGTGGAAGTAAGTTCCGTGAATTGTCTATTATTTCTGTCTTAATCTTAGTAGCCGTTGTTTTGATTGGCATTTCAAATTTTCAAAACAATCAGTCTAATGACAATCAATTCCGCTCTTCCCTACACTTTATCGAAGTTGTTTCAAAAGAATTAGGTGTAGATAAAGAAGATGTCTATGTCAATACTTCGGATACGACCGACGGAGCTATTATCAAGGTAGACAAGCAATTCTATCGTGCGATTAGCGGAACAGACCCAGATAGCTATTTACTTGAAAAAATGGACTTATATAAAACAGATGTAGAACTGGTGGAGGTTGAAAAATGATAAGCTTTTTTGCTACAATTGCAATTAAATTGGCCTTGGGGCTTCTTTCTCTAGTTTTTGTTATTAACGTAACAGGAAAAGGAAATTTAGCTCCAAGTTCTGCAGTGGACCAAATACAGAACTTTGTTCTCGGGGGTATTATCGGCGGGGTCATCTACAATAGCTCGATTACCATCCTTCAATATATCGTCATCCTCATCATCTGGACGATTTTGATTCTGTCACTCAAATGGCTTAATACCAATGTTTACTTCATCAAACATCTGATTGATGGAAAACCAACTATTATCATAAAAAACGGAAAATTAGATCCAGAAGCTTGTCGCTCAAAAGGCCTTTCTGCTTCTGACGTCGCTCTTAAGTTGCGCTCTCAAGGGGTCTTCCAATTGAAAGAAGTCAAAAGAGCCGTCATCGAACAAAATGGCCAACTCATAATCGTTCGAATGGGAGATGAAAATCCCAAATACCCAATCATTACAGATGGTGTGGTCCAAGTAGAGATCTTAGAGACCATTGGTAAAACTGAAGAATGGCTTATAGCCGAACTCAATAAAAAAGGATTTGAAACTGTTGATGACATTTTTATCGCTGAGTATGACAAGGGCGAGATTAATGTCGTGACTTACTAAGATTAGAAGTCAAGCTATTGGTAAATAATAAAAAACCGCAAAAGAGGCTGGGACAAAAGTCCTAGCCTCTCAATTGTTTTTGGATTGTCGAGCAAGACGCAGTGGTTGAGTAGGCTCTACTACGCTGATTTCATCAGCTTTTACAGCCCTACTCAACCGTGCGGAGGTGGGACGACGAAATCGAATTCTAACGAATTACCGATTTCTGTCCCACTCTCTTTTTAATCCATCTATCTTTAATAGTACTCCCCTTGGCGGTAGTTCCAAGAGTTGAAATGATCGGATAGGTGCATCATGATCTTATCGATATCCAATCCTTTACGGATCACAACTGGACAAGTATTAACAGAACGGCTGCCTGCTCCTTGTTCTGGGATGAGTTTTCCTTCTGCATCCACCATTGAGACCATCACCCCTTGTTCATAGCGTGTTTCAATGGTTTTGTCTGGTTGGATAGAGGCTACATAATCGTCAGCTTCGATGACCAAGTCTACGGCACCTTCAATGCGCTCACCGATTCCTTCAACCTTACCACGGTTTCCTTTACCTGAAGGATTGGCTGAAGAGGCGTAAACCATCTTGCCTTCTTTTTCCCACATTTCTTTGGCGATTTGCTCACCAGCTTTACCAAATTTAATGACAAAACAGCTGGTTCCACGAACGTCTGTCATGAGTTCTTCGCGTCCATCTCCGAAGGCTTGTAATTTTGCATAAGCATCTTCACGCCAAGGAAGGATACAACCAAGCAAGATATCTTCATCCCAATGTTTTTGGTAGAAGGCTTCGATTTCAGGATTCAATTGAGCAAGGGCACGAAGTTCATCCATACTTCCGCAAAGAACGACACCTGGTTTGTTGCGGTTACGTTCTTTGGCTTCAAACTTCCGTTCCAAGCCAGCCTTGTCGCTGGTCATGATGATGTAGCCGACTTTGGTAGGGCAGACGATACAGCCACCCTCTCCTTTAAGAATGTCAAATCCTTCTTGTGAAAGTGTTCCGTCCCATTGAATGTGTTTTGTCATAAATTTCGTCCTCTTCTATTTCTTTTTTTCTATTCTATCAAAATTCCCAAAAGGCTTCAATATATTTTCTGAAAATTCTTAATTAACTATACAATTTTTATTGCCAATAGGCGGGCCGATTCTTCTCATAAGCAGCAATCAAGTCCTCGTATTGGAGGGTAATCCCAATATCATCTAGACCGTTGAGTAATTTGTTCTTCCAATCCCCATCGATCTCAAAGCTAAATTCTCCAACAGGCGAGATGATCTTCTGCTCTTCCAAATCCACCGTTACCTCATCTGTCGGCTTCAAGCTTGTCAGCTTTTGACGAACCTCTAAAGGCTGGACTATTGGTAGCATCCCATTATTGAGTTCATTATTGTAATGGATATCTCCAAAAGAGCCGGCGATGACAACTTTAAAACCATAATCTGCCAAGGCCCAGGCAGCGTGCTCCCGTGAGGAACCTGCCCCAAAATTGTCCCCGGTGATCAAAATGGTGGCCTGACGATATTCTGCTTTGTTAAAGATAAATTCTGGATCCTCGGTGTATTGATCATCCAAGTAGCGCCAAGCGTACATGAGGTACTTGACCAAAGCCTTTTTTTATCAATCAGCTTTAAAAAAATTGCTTGGGGAGGATTTGGTCGGTATCAATATTATCGTTCATCAAAGGGAACCGTAGTTCCTGTATAAATGGTAAATTTCTCCATGCTTCCTCCTTTTACTCAACTTCTGGCATTTGGCGCACATCGACAAAGCGACCGGCGATCGCTGCTGCAGCGGCCATTGCTGGGCTACAGAGATGGGTCTTGGCCCCAAATCCTTGGCGGTCTTCAAAGTTTCGGTTGCTAGTAGAGGCACAGTGGACGCCATCTGGTACCTTGTCTGGGATTCATTCCTAGACACATCGAGCAGCCTGGATCACGCCATTCAAAGCCTGCATCCATAAAGATCTTATCCAAGCCCATTTTCTCCGCTGCTCGTTTGACAGGACGAGAACCTGGAACTACGATGGCGGTCAAATTAGGGGCAATTTTTTTCCCTTCTACGAAACGGGCAGCCAGCTGCAAATCGCTGAGTCGGGCATTGGTACAAGATCCGATAAAGATATAGCCCAACTCGATGTCTGAAGCCTTTTGACCTGGTTGGAGATCCATGTAGGCATAGGCCCGTTCGTCATTCATATCCCGAATTTCTGGAAAGGCTGTTTCCACGTCGACTCCCATAGAAGGGTTGGTCCCCCAGGTCACCATGGGTGCCAACTGCGATACATCGATGGTGATGACTCTATCATATGTCGCATTGTCGTCACTGACCAGGGACTGCCAATCGGCTACTGCAGTTTCAAAATCTTTTGGCATACATTCACGCCCACGGAGATAGTCAAAAGTCGTCTCATCTGGATTCATAATCCCCATCTTAGAGCCGAATTCAATGGACATATTGCAGATGGTCATCCGCTCTTCCATGGTGAGGCTATCGATTGCTTCCCCCTCTATATTCGACCACATGGCCAACCCCACAGGCTACGCCATAACGAGCAATCAAGGCCAAAATATAGTCCTTAGCATAAATCCCCTTCTGAGGCTTTCCAGTAAACTCGACCAAGAGCTTCTTCGGTTTGACCTGCCAGATGGTCTGAGTCGCAAAGACATGCTCCACCTCACTGGTCCCAATCCCAAAGGCAATGGCACCGAAAGCTCCATGGGTCGCCGTATGGCTGTCTCCACAGACAATGAACTTTCCAGGCTGGGTACGGCCAGTTTCAGGACCAACCATATGGACAATTCCCTGTTTTTCTGAACCATGACCTGCATGATCGATCCCAAAGTCCTTGACATTTTCAGCTAATTTATCAATTTGAGCCTTGGAAATCACATCACGGATATCATAAATGTTAACCGTTGGGACATTGTGATCAAAGGTTCCAAAGGTTAAATCTGGTCTCCGAACCTGTCTACCAGTGTCTCTAAGCCCTTGAAAAGCCTGGGGACTGGTCACCTCGTGGATATAGTGTTGGTCCACATACATGAGTTGGGGCTGGCCTTCCTCACCGGTCACTACATGCCGTTCCCAGATTTTATCAAAAATTGATTTTCCTGCCATCCTTACCTCCATAAAGCGTAGAGTGTGTAAAGTGTGAGAAGGGTTCCTAAGAGCCAGGTGACCTTAAAATACCATTTCTGTGTCTTGTGATGAAAGAGTAGCCCTCCTATCCAGGCTCCAAGCCCTCCAACTGCAAAAGCATAAAAGAGCAAGGTCTTTTCTGGTATCCGCCAAGTATTTCTTTTAGCCTTTTCCTTATCAACTCCGTAGAGAATCCCTACGAAGAGATTCCATAGAAGGATCAAGCCAGTAATCATTCCTTTTACACTCATAATCGTTTTATAATCTCTTCTGTCATTTCTTTTGTCGAAGCACTGCCTCCTAGGTCTCTCGTAAAGATCCCTGCAGCAAGAGTCGCTTCGACTGCTTTTTCAATGCGGCTAGCATCTTCTTCTCGATCAAACTTTCACGCATCATCATGGCAACAGAGAGGATCATCGAGACTGGATTGGCTACTCCTTGACCTGCAATATCTGGAGCTGATCCATGAATAGGCTCATACATACTTGGACCTGACTCTGAATGGCTAGCCGATGGCATAACCCCAAGAGTGCCAGACAAGACACTGGACTCGTCTGAAAGGATATCACCAAAGAGGTTTTCTGTCACGATGACATCAAAGCGAGATGGATTGGTAATCATGAGCATGGCTGCTGAGTCTACCAACTGGTGCTCCAAGGTCACATCTGGGAAGTCTTGAGCCACACGATCAGCTACTCTTCTCCAAAGCTTAGAGGTTGCGAGGATATTTTGTTTATCAATGCTAGTGACTTTCTTGCGACGTCCCCGTGCAATCTCAAAAGCCTTCCGCACGATTCGCTCTACTTCTTCAACTGAGTAGTCGTTGATATCCCATGCTTGATTTTCTTCTAAGATATGCTCTCCAAAGTAAATCCCGCCGGTGAGCTCGCGAACCACTACGAAATCCACACCATGGATGCGCTCCTCCTTCAATGGAGAGAGGTGCTTTAGGGAGTCGTAAATCTTGACCGGACGAATATTGGCATAAAGGTTGAGCTCCTTACGAAGAGCTAACAAGCCTTGCTCCGGACGAATCGGTGCTTGGTCATACTGAGGACTTCCGATAGCCGCTAAGAGAATGGCATCAGCTTCCTTTGTAGCTTCTAGAGTAGAAGCTGGTAGAGGATGACCAGCCGCATCAATCCCTGCTCCTCCAAATGGATGAGCTTGGACCGAATAGTCAAAATTTGTTTTTTCTGCCACTGCTTTCAGTACGGACAGGCCAGCCTCCATGATCTCTGGTCCAATCCCGTCCCCAGCTAGGGCGACAATCTTCTTCGTCATAGTGTTCTCCTTTAGGCATCTGGTAGATCACGATAGGATACAATGTGACCGATCTCTCCAGCATTCTCTTTTTGCACCAAGGTATTGGCATTGATATAGGCAATCGCTGACGCCTTCAATACGTCAAAGTCTAAACCAGAAGCATTAAAGATGGTATCCGTCGCTTCGTTTTCAACAGTGACCAGCACACGCGCTTGGGCATCAATTCCATCTGTCACCGCATCAATGGTGTAGGAAGTCAGACGAACTTCTTGGTGGAAGAATTGATCAATAGCGTTAAAGATTGCTTCCACTGAACCTTGACCTTTGGCAAGGTATTCAAGAATTTCACCATCTTCATTTTTCAGACTGACTGCTGCGGTGATGCTTTCATCTTCATTGGTTGTGAGGCGAAGATCATCAAAGTGGAAGCCTTCTGGATTTTCCACTGCTGTACCAGCAACAAGGGCGCGGATATCGGCATCAGTGATCTCGTGTTTCTTGTCTGCCAGAGATTTGAACTTAGCAAACAATGGCTGGATGTCTTCTTCTGTGAATTCCAGTCCCAACTCATGCAGTTTTTCTACAAAGGCATGGCGACCAGACAATTTACCAAGTGGAAGGCTATTGCTCTTAACCCCCACCAACTCAGGCGTGATGATTTCATAGGTAAGCGGATTTTTAAGGACTCCATCTTGGTGAATCCCAGACTCGTGTGAGAAGGCATTGCCACCAACAACCGCCTTGTTTTTAGGAATTGGAATCCCAGAGTAACGAGAGACCAACTCAGAGGTGTTGATGGTTTCATTGAGGACAATCGGACTCTCCACTTGGAAATAGTCTTCGCGAATATTAAGAGCGACCGCTACTTCTTCAAGTGCCGCATTTCCAGCCCGTTCCCCGATACCATTGATAGTACCTTCGACCCGACCAGCTCCATTTTTGACAGCGGCGAGGCTATTTGCCACCGCCATTCCTAGATCATCATGGCAATGAGGGGAATAGATAATCTCACGATCTGTCTTGACATGGTCGATCAAGTATTTGAAAATAGCTCCGTACTCTGCTGGTGTCGTGAAACCGACTGTATCAGGAATATTGATGTAGCTAGCCCCTGCATCGACCGCAGTCTGGACGACTTGTAAGAGGAAATCTAATTCCGTCCGTGTCGCATCTTCGGGCGAGAATTCAACAACTTCAAACTTAGAACGCGCATAAGAAACGTGCTCTTTGATGGCTTCAAGAATTTCTTCCTTGGTCTTGTTGAGTTTAAACTCACGGTGAATGGGACTCGTTGCGATAAAGACGTGAACTTGCGGATACTTGGCATCTTTCAAGGCTTCATAGCAAGCATCGATATCGGATTTAACGGAGCGAGCCAAACCTGTCACAGCAGTCTTGGTCAAGACCTTTTGCAATTTCCTGCACAGCTGTGAAGGAATCCGGACTGGCTGCTGGAAAAACCTGCTTCAATAGCAGAAATGCCCCACTTTTTCCAATTGCTTGGCAATGGCAATCTTTTTCTTTGATGGAAAAAAATTAACTCCAGGAGTCTGTTCGCCATCCCGAAGACTGGTATCTAAAAAAATTCAACTTTACGCATAGGGTCTCCTCTTTTCTAAACATAGTGAATAAAATAAAAAAACATCTCGCCAGTTACCTAAGCGAGATGTTTTGTTACTCCCGCTTGGTAAGCCAAACAGGACTAATGCTTTTTGCACTAGCCCGAGTACCTCAACAACAAAAGCAAATTGAATAAACTTAGCTGTTTTTCATGTTTGACTTTCTCCTTTGATTGATGTCTTGTTTAGTATTTTAGCATAGGGAAAAATTGAATGTCAAGAATTTTCTACAATATTCTGAATTTTTTTGAATAGAAACAAAAATAAAGGCGAAAGTCGCTTTCTTACTTTCGCCTGATCTTCTTATTTTTTTCCTGTAGAGATCAAAAGATGATTTGATCATTGTATAGATCAATGGTATTGGCCTTGACATAGAAATCCATATCATTTTTAATCTTAGCAAGCTCGATCTTGATCGTCGCTTCTTTGCTATCAATTTTTACAAAGTCAGGTAGATCCTTGTTTGTAGACAGCACCTGCATCACGGTCTTCTTAGGAAGTTTCAAGGTCCCAACTGAAAAATCCTTGAGGGTCAGGAGGATACTCCCATCCTCTAGCTTACTTGGCTGGAAATAGATATAGAGCGGGTACTCCTTTCCTAAAAAGTCCATCTTCCCCTCTAGTAACATCTGTTGGTTGTCTGCATACAGTTGATAATCACTCAAATGATAACTTTTAAGCATGACCTTGATGGTTTCATTTAGTTGAGCCCTAGTTGTGGTCATACTGCCGATCTTGACATCTCCTCCTTGGCTAGGAGTCTGTAGTTGCCGGACATCCTCTCGTACCGTTGAGAAACGAGTCCATACGACTAGACTTGTAGCGAATAAGAAACTGACCAAGCCTAGAAAGAGCCATTTCCAGATGTTGATCGGCGTTTTTTCTCGTCTCTCCTTAAAATGAGGTCCTGTGGTTACTGGCTTAACCTTCTTCTCACTCGAACCATTTTTTCTCAGTTGCATGTATTTTCTCCAGTACGGCTTCTTTCATGATCTCATAACCAGTATTATTGGGATGGAAACTATCCTCATCATACAAGGCATCATTGGTTACAGTCTCTTTTCCTAATTCAGATTCTGTCACCCCACTCTTGCCATCAATGCCCTTATAAAGGAGGTCATTGATTGGAACAAAGTAGACGCCTTGATAGGCAGAGAGGGTCTCCTCCGTTCTTTGGTTCCACTGATCGACAAGGGTCTGCAATTCCGTTAGATCGGGGAAGTTGAGATACAAGGGATTGTAGATCCCCACCACGTAAATGGGCAGATCAGGGTTGTCCTTACGGGCCAATTCGATGATCTGTTTGAGATTTTTCTCATAGGTCTTCGATGCTTTTTCAAAACGGTCCAGATCTAAGTTACTGGTATCCTCAAGGATGGCCTTTCGCAGGTCATTGCCCCCGACAGTAATGGTCAGTAACTGAGCCTGCTTCAGGTCCTTTCGAATCTCCTTTTTCTCCTGCATACGTGACAAAATTTGACCGCTCGTGTTACCAGAAACACCATAGTTGATCGCTTTGAATTCAAGATCTGTTTCATTGGTCAAACTCTGAGCGAGCAGAGGAACAAAACCTCCTTGATTGGTGCTATCTCCTACGCCTTTGGTCAAGGAATCACCAATCGCTACATAGGTGACTACCTTCTTTTTGGCACTTGTTGACGGTTTGGTCATCACTGGTTCTGCTGAAGGAAGGAGCCAATTGACCAGAAAAAAGCAGACCAGAAAAGTGACCAAACAATACAAGATCATCTCTAGTATTTTTCTACTATTCATATACTCCTCATTCGTCCAGCTTTCAATTTGACTTTCTTATTTTTAAGTCAGGTTTAGGCTTGGTAGACAACCTTGCCCTTGCAGATGGTATAAGCTACCTGTCCCTTGAGAGATTCACCGACAAACGGTGAATTAGCTGCCTTGGAAGCAAAATGATCAGACACTAAACGGTCAGCAGTCGGATCAAAGATCACAATATCCGCTGGTCCACCGACTTCCAAATAACCCGCTTCAAAGTTATATAATTTAGCGGGATTATAGGTCATTTTTTCTAAGAGTTCCATCAAACTGAGCTCTCCTGCATGGACCAAATAGGTCAAACCAAGCGATAGAGAGGTCTCTAATCCTGTCATGCCGGAAGGAGCCTTGGTGATATCGGCTACGTTCTTTTCATCCGCATGATGAGGGCGCGTGGTCCGTTGCGATTACGGTAATGACTCCTGACTTCAAGCCTTCGATGACTGCACGACGGTCCTCTTCCCGACGAAGAGGCGGATTCATCTTGGCATTGCTTCCCTTAGACAGCAAGAGGTCTTCAGTCTTAGAGAAATGCTGAGGAGCTACTTCTGCTGTAACAGGAGCACCGATCGCTTGGGCAAACTCGACAACCTTGACACTCTCAGCTTTAGAGAGGTGTTGGATGTGGAGGTGGCCACCTGTCGCGTGAGCAATCATAGCATCACGCGCTGCCATAGAGTATTCTGCCACACCAGTGGCTCCGCAAACCTTGAAGTGCTCCCGAGCAATGTGCTCATTGAGTCCCAGAATGCCGTTCAACTCTGGATCTTCTTCATGGAGACTAATGAAGGTCCCCAGACGTTTGGCTTCTTCCAAAGCCTGACGGACTACCTTGGTACTTTGCAACGGAATCCCATCATCTGAGAAACCGACAGCTCCAGCTTGTAACAAACCTTCAAAGTCAGTGAGATGTTGACCATCAAAGTTCTTTGTAACCGTCGCTATGGTTTTAACATGGATGGCTTCCTTAGCAGCAGAATCCAAGACTTCTTTTAAGGTCACGACATCCGAAATAGTTGGAGTGGTATTGGCCATCATGACAACTGTGGTAAAACCACCAGCTGCAGCAGCCAGAGCTCCAGTGTGAATATCTTCCTTGTGGGTCTGACCTGGTTCCCGGAAGTGAACGTGAATGTCCACCAAACCTGGCGCTACCACCTTGCCACTCGCATCGATAACTTGGGCTCCCTCATAAGAAAGAGATGGACCTATTTCCACAATTTTCCCCTGATCTACCAAAAGATCACATACTTGGTCCAAACCAGTTTTTCGGATCCATTACCCGACCATTTTTAATGACTAACATCTTCTACTCCTTTATTCATAGAAATCAACATGGGTCTCTAGCAAGCGATCCCCATCATAGCGGAACATAGCTGAAAAGAAGGGTTTATCCTCCAAGAGCCACTCAACAAAGGTGTGGTCCCCCTCCCAAGTTGGCTTACTTAAGACTTGATCATAAGGCACCCACTCCAGTGTCCCTTCGTTACACTCGATGAGTTCCCCTTCAAACTCTGTCACCTTGAAGACATAGGTGTACCAGTCTAGATCGGGAGTAAATTCAGGGAAGGTGATAATTCCTTTTAGAACTGGCTTAGCAACTAGACCCGTTTCTTCAAGAATTTCTCTAGCAGCACATTCTTGAGGAGTTTCCCCGCGTTCTAATTTTCCACCAACCCCGATCCACTTGCCTTCATGGACATCATTGGGCTTTTTATTGCGATGAAGCATCAAAAACGCTTCTCCATTATCGATATAGCAAATTGTAGCTAACTGTGGCATTATTTCTTCTTTCTATTTTCCTAACTTCGCAACCAATCAATCGGCTCGCGACCCATCTCCGTTAAATAAGCGTTAGCCCTTGAAAAAGGACGGGAGCCAAAGAAACCGCGATAGGCCGATAAGGGACTGGGATGGGCACTTTCAATAATCAAGTGTTTGCTTGCATCAATCAAAGACTTCTTCTTCCGAGCATAGGCACCCCACAGAATAAAGACAACATGCTCCTCCTCTTGGCTGACTAGGCGAATAACTGCATCCGTAAACTCTTCCCAAATCAGGCCAGCGTGCCCATTGGCTTGGCCAGCAGGTACCGTTAGACAGGCATTGAGTAAGAGAACCCCTTGCTCTGCCCAAGGCGTCAAGTCATGTGAAGTTTTAACCCCCACATCTTCCAACAACTCCTTTAAAATGTTTTGCAAGGATGGAGGTGCTGGGATGTCATCCGGTACAGAAAAGCTGAGACCCTGTGCTTGACCAGGACCGTGATAGGGATCCTGACCCAGAATCACGACCTTAACCTCTTCCAGATTCGTTGTCTTTAAGGCCTGAAATACCTTTTCACGAGGCGGATAGATGGTCCCTAATGCATAGACCTGGTTTAAAAATTGATTAATTTGCTTAAAGTAGCCCTCTGGAAGCTGCTCCTTAAGCAATTGGTGCCAACTTGAATGCTGCATGCTATCTCCTTATATATGGGCTTCTGAAGAGCCTTTGCTAGCGAGAAGCCATTTCTTTGGGCGATCCGCTAGACCAATTGAAGCTAGTAAGAGAATTTGTGGTAAAAATTGAATGAGGTAGCGAGTTTTTCCACCTTCAAAGATGGTCAAAAAGAGGAGTCCACCAAATACAGCTAATGACAAGAAGTGGATATCATCCTCTTCTCTTTTCTTCAGATAGACAAAGACCAGCCCAGCTGCCATGATGATCCAAATGACTTGTTTAAGGAACTCATAATATTTGTATTGAGGACGATCCGTACTCAAGAAGTAGGTCCGAACCCACTTAGCAAAGGGGAAATCCTTAGTGTAGCGCTCGTAAAGAGGATTGATAACGGGAGTCTTCTCATACTCAACATCCCGATAGAGCCAACCAAGTGTCCCTTCTGCCACCGTCAAGGATTGCTTGGTATAAAGGTGTCCCAGGAGTCCAATCGGGCCATATTCCTTCAAGCGCCGTTTGATTTCTTTAATGATATATTCGTTCTTGAACATCCCATTATTGTACTCATCTCGCTTATCTTCGTCGACATATTTCAAGAGCCCCTCTTTCATATCTGCTTGGTTATGACCAATATCCGTCAAGCCCAAGTTAATAAACAAGAGAGGACCCTTGGCCAGACCTTCCCCTTCGAGAATAGGAACGGCTGTTTGGTGTTTGACAGCTGTATTAAGGGCTCCATAGACCAGACCAGTTGATAAAAGGGTTAAAGCAAAGACTTTACCAAAGACCTTCCACTGCCCTTTAAAGAAAAGAACCATCCAAAAGGCTATCACGACAATAATGGTCGTCGGACGAATGAGCATGGTCAGACCTGATAATAGTCCAAATAACAAGGAGGTTTTCCATTGTGCACCACTGTCGCCCCCTTTTAAGAGATCCAAGGCTAGCCCTAATTGCAAGGAGATGAGAGGAAGAGGCGGAATATCAGTGTACATGGAGTAAAAATAAGGGGAATAACAGATTAAGGCCACATAGAGGGTATACACCCAATCTGCCACTTTTTGGTCATAATGTTTTAGTCCTAAACGATACAAGAGGATAGCTCCTGCATTCACAAAAACCATGTTGAGAACTTGCATGACCCAGAGGCCTGCTCCACCAAAGATTTGGTAGAAAAAGCGTTCGTACAAGAACAAGGGAAGGTTATTGGGATTCCGACTCAGGTAGCTTGAGATAGAGGACTCTTTTAGAAGGCTAAAGGCTCCCGTATAGACCACCGCAGCATCCCGACGAATCAACAATTCTGCAGATAGCATAAAAACAATCTGAACCAGAATTGCTCCCAGCATAAATCCTGTCTTATGTTTCATCAACCAGGAAAAGGCTCTTTTGAGATATGAGCGACCAACATAAGCTAGGAGGAAGACAAGTCCACCAACTACAAGTCCCCATCCCGAAATATCTTTTAGGTATACGGCACTAATGATAAACCAGTGTACCATCAGGAACAACATGACCAGATGAAGAAAGCCAAATAAGACTTTTTTACTTTACTAACATAGCTCCATTATAGCAAAAAAATAGGGATTTCGCTGGATTCTATCGGCTCTCCGTCAAATAGAGGACTTCAGTTTGGATGGTGAAGCCCAGGCCTAGATAAAGGCTGAGGGCTGCTTGATTCTCTTTTTCAACGACAATCTGAAATTGCTGCTCCATTTCTGCAGCCATCTGATTCATCACACTTCGTAAGAGATAGCGCGCATACCCTTTGCGGAGATGATCCGGGTCAACGGCTAATCCAAAGAAATAGGTCGTTCCCTGAGATAGATCCACCGTAACAGAAGCAAGGACTTGCTCTTGGTCAAGTAAGACAAAGAGACGGGTATCCTGGCCCTCGAGAGACTCGGTCGCATACTTGAGGGCATAGTCAAGATCTGTCTCAAAAGCCTTGGATTGAAAATGAGCAATCTCTTGGAGCATGGACTCCACAGCTTCCAATACCATCATCCCTTCTCTCTTCTCATGGTCGGTGACCTGACATGGGGCCTCCAACCAAAGTTCGTGGTCTTCCTCCTCTGCCTCCACTAAATGAAAATGGTTAAGTAAGTCCGTGTTTTGATCCAAAAACCGAACCTCTGACACATATAGTCGTTCTTCTAGCTGATAGTCCTTGGCCAAGTCCATAAAGTCTTCCCATAAGGAACGGGCAATACCTTGTCTACGAAAAGAAGGAGTCACAAAGAGCTGAACCTCTGCTTCCTTGGGTTCATCCGCATAGATGGACAAAAATCCAACCAGCTGCCCCTCCACCAATGCAAGGATAAATGCTGGCATCGTAGGATCATCATTATAGAGATTGTCCAAATAGGGCAGGCGATAGGTATGGTCATTTTGGTGACAGGCTCTCACAAGCTGTTCACACTGCTTCTTTTCTTCTAGACTCAGACGAGTGCGTCTTTCAAGCTGCATCATTTTTTCTTCCTTTTATAAAAACAAAAGGAGAGCCAAACGTTGGCCCTCTTCCATTATACTTTAGTCTTGCCAAGTTTCTTGATTTTCCTTGAAACGGCGTAACAGTTCCAAACCTTCAGAAGTGATATAACCTTGTTCTTCAGCCAAATGGATCAATTCTGTGTAGTTAGACAAGGTTTCAAGTTGAACGCCAGCTTCCGCAAATTTCTTATCTGCCTTCTCTAGCTGGTAGGTAAAGATAGCCACCACACCAAGGACATCTGCTCCTTCACGTTTCGCAGCTGCGACAGCATCCAAGACAGATCCACCAGTAGAAATCAAATCTTCCACTACGACCATCTTTTGACCTTGTGGTACACGGCCTTCAATTTGATTACCAGCACCGTGGTCTTTTGGTTTGCTACGGATGTAGGCAAATGGCAAATTCATCTTGTCCGCAATAATAGCACCATGAGGAATCCCCGCAGTTGCTGTACCTGCAATCACTTCAACTTCTGGGAAGGCTTCCTTGATTTTGTCCACGAAGCCATTCTCAATCAAAGTACGAGTTTCTGGATAAGCGAGGGTCACGCGGTTATCCGTATAAATAGGGGACTTGATCCCAGACGCCCACGTAAAAGGCTCTTCCGGTTTCAAATAAACGGCTTCAATTTTTAGAAGATGGCTGGCAATATCTTTAGCTAATGACATGATAACTCCTTTTTACGATTTTAATCGAATACGAATTAAATCAATGGTTTGTTTTTAAACGACTGTACAGGTTAGTGAATAGTTCAGGGAAGGCCCTATCGGACTTAATTATTCCGACGATCTCAGAAGAGAAACGATCATTTTCTCTTCTGAGATCTAGTGAACTCGTTAAAGTTTCACTTTTAGTAGCTCTTACGAGTTCCATTGTCTCTTAATCTCATGGTAAGCGTCCCATGGATTTTCAGCTTGGATAATTGGACGTCCAACAACAATGTAGTCAGAGCCAATTTTATGAGCTTCTTGTGGGGTCATGACCCGTTTTTGGTCACCAATTTCTGCTCCTGCAGGACGGATCCCTGGGGTCACACAAACAAACTCTTCTGATGTAGCTTTCTTGATCAAATCTACTTCATGGGCTGAGCAGACAACGCCATCCAAGCCTGCTTCTTGCGCCTTACGGGCATAATTAACTACTGATTCTTGGACAGTGGTTTGGATGTTTTGGCAATCACGCATGTCTTCTTCACTGGTAGAAGTCAATTGAGTCACCGCTACCAACTTAGCTCCTGGTCCAAGTGCTTTTTTGGCTTCGCGCATCATCTCTACACCACCTGCTGCATGAACTGTCACCATATCCACACCAAAGGTGCCTAGGACAGACATGGCTGACTTAACCGTATTTGGGATGTCGTGCAATTTTAAATCCAAAAAAATGCTATGGCCACGACCTTTCAGATAGTGAACAATTTCTGGGCCGACTGCATAGAAAAATTCCATTCCGATTTTTACAAACAGTTTTTCATCTTCTGGGAAATGTTCTAGAAAGTTTTTGACATCTTCAAAAGCTGGAAAATCAAGGGCGATGATGGGACGTTCTTCACGCATGGGTTTCTCCTTTTTATGGCTGACATTTTTTCCACAAAAAAACCTTGCCTGAGGCAAGGTTACACGAAAATTAGGTAGTATCTACCCTGATTCATCGTCTAGACCTTAGGAGCCTCTCAGGACTACTTTAAAGGTTTTTCTACATTGTAGTACGATATGAAAGAAAAGTCAAGAAATAATCGAAAAACGTTCGGATTCAGTCTGTCTTTTCGGATTAGACTAGTATGAGTCCTTGATCATAAAAAAAAACTTGACATATTACCGATTTTCCTGTAAAATATTTTCTATGCTGAGTAAGGGTTGTTTTAGTTGTAACTTACTCAGTAGCCTGTTGGGGTTGTAGCCAGCAGGCATTTTTTATTTTCTTGATAATCCTTATAATAGATTTTCTCGGACATGCCGACGTAAATCTTCTAAGCTAGTTATTCCATACTGATCCATGACCTTTGGTAAGTCTTGGATAATGGTAGGACATGCGTATGGATCTGTAAAGTTAGCAGTTCCGACTCCAATTGCAGAAGCACCAGCAATAAACATCTCTAGGGCTGCTTCTGCTGAATCTACACCGCCCATCCCAATAATCGGAAGTTTGGTCGATTGGGCTACTTGGCGGATGAGTTTCAAGGCTACTGGGAAGATAGCTGGTCCTGACATACCGCCTGTGCCATTGGCAATGATTGGCTTGCCTGTCTTGAGATCAAAGCGCATCCCGACCAGCGTGTTGATCATGGTCAAGCCACTCGCTCCCGCATCTTCTGCAGCCTTGGCGACTTGAGTAATATCGGATACACTAGGGGTCAACTTAACGTAAACAGGAACGGAGGAAGCTTCTACCGCTGCTTTTACTGCATCATAGGCCAACTCAGGAACTTGTCCGATTAAGAGACCATTATTGCCATGGTCTACGTTGGGACAAGAGATATTGAGCTCGATGGCCTTGACATTTGGCGCTTGCGAGATCTTGCCAGATACCGTTGCATACTCTTCATTGGAGAAGCCTGCTACATTGGCGATAATCGGTAGATCTGGATAATGCTGGGCCAACCAAGGAAGTTTCTCTGCTAGGACCACGTCTACGCCTGGATTTTGGAGACCAATGGCATTGAGCATGCCTGCAGGCGTCTCAGCAACACGTGGCGCGGGATTTCCGAGCGAGCCTCAGCAGTTGTCGCCTTGATCATAATGGATCCAAGCAGGTCTAAGTCATAGTATTTGGCATATTCCTGACCAAAGCCAAAACAGCCGGAAGCCGGAATAATGGGGTTTTTCAAGTCTAAACCAGGTAAGGATACGGCTAGTCGATTTGCTGTCATAAGGTCCTCCTACATCACAATCGTACCGGTTTCAAAGACCGGTCCGTCTTCACACACGCGCTTGTTGGCCGCTTGGCTCTCATTTTCTAGATGCACCACACAGGCATAGCAAGCACCCATCCCACAAGCCATACGCGATTCCATAGAAATGTAGGCGCGGGGATGGTCATGGAATTTGGTATTGACATATTTGAGCATGCCAGGTGCTCCACAAGAATAGATAGCGTCAAACTCCTGGTCCATCTGATCAATGACCGTAGAGACATAACCTTTGATACCATAAGAACCATCGTCTGTTGTAATGGTGACTTGGCCGTACTGCTTCAACTCTTCTTCCAGGATAACCGCTTCTTTATTGGCAAATCCAAGGACAGAATGGACTTCTACTCCCTGTTCATGTAGCTGTTTAGCCACTTGGACCAAAGGAGGTACTCCAATCCCTCCGCCGATAACCAAGGCACGCGCCCCTTGACCAAGGCCCTTAAGGTCAAAGCCATTTCCTTGAGGACCCATGACACTGAGGAAGCTACCGACGGGCAGCTGAGAAAAGATGGCTGTCCCTCCCCCTTCTACCCGATAGATGAGGCGACAGGTCTGGCTGTCTGGATCTATTTCAGAGATAGAAATAGGACGACGGAGGAGCTTAGAGTCATCCGGTACACGGATATGGAGAAACTGCCCCGGTAGCATCTGCTCCACCATTTCCCCCTTCAAGACCATTGAAAAAATCCGTGGCGCAATCTCTTCTTGAGCGATTAACTCCATGTCTTCCATCATGATTTTTCCAAACCGTTTTTTACAGCTGTCACTGACCATTGGTTTCCTCTTCTTTCTTCCAGCAAAAAAGACCTCGCAAAAGCAAGGTCCTACAAATGATCAGCTAGACTCGGTCCGCTGATCTTTTTCTGTCTTTCCTTGCAGGCCTCTCTGGACCCCTTAAAGGTTAAATTTGTCTCATTATATCGCTCTCCTTGTCGCTTGTCAAGTAGAAGCCCGATGGCTCCGCTCATTTCCCATCTGTCTCAGGAGAAAACCCTTCTGGTACCGGTGGGATATACTGTAAAGCAATGCGATTTTCAGGCTTGCGATCGACCAAGTAGAGAACCAACAAGAAGAGCCATTCCAGGGGCTTCATCAGATAGTAAATGATATCCATGGCCCATTTCTTCTTGATATGTTTGGCAAAGGGATAGCCATAGCGGTCATAATTACGACGCAGGAATCGATGGAAACGTGGCGTCTTTTCTTCTAAGACCTGCTCAAAGGCATTGGCAATACAGAGCTGGCGATTCACCACAACAGGATGACCGTGCCGGACACCCATACGTTGGGGCTTGACAACTTTTTCATGGCCACCAGCCGCAACTGTACAGAGATAGTGCTCATCCATGATGAGATTCTGAGGAGGGATCTTTTCTGAGAAGGTCCAATCTGCCGTATTGGTCCAGGCCTTGACCAAGCTATCAGGACGTTGACCAAAGAGCATGAGGACCATGACCAATACCGCTAACAAGGGAAGGGCAAAGACGACTGCCAGCCAAGGCCAGTGTTTGGATTGGTGGAGAATCAGGTGAAAGCGCTGGAGAATTGGATTGTCATAGGCCCTATTGGGATCAGACTCGCCCTCCCACTCCTTCATCCTAGTTCTCAGGAGGCTAATAGAATAAACCAACAAGAAGACCGTGTGACAACCGATGACTTGCAACTGGATGTCAAATACCGCTAACAATACCAATCCCATCAATATCCCACTAATACAAAAGATATTTAAAAGTGGAGATAAGGAATTGGCATCCCTATAAGAATAAATGACAAGCGCTAGGAAGGAAATCAATGCCAAAGTAAGAATCGTCGGGAGAGCCTCCGACCAAATCATGGTATGCTTCTGCTCATTGATGAGCTGATGGGTCCAATCATAACTAGTCAGATCCTTTACCAGATAGATGACGAAGGATTCCAGGATACAGCCAAAGACTCCTATCCAAAGGATCACAAAGTACTTGCGATTGTTAACTCTTCGTTTAATTTTTTCTTCTTCTTTCTCTTCATAGACACCGACCAGTTCCTTTTCCAAGGTCTGGGCCTGTATCGTAGACCAGCGAGAAATAACATACAGAATCACAAAGATATTGGGAACAAAATAACTAACCCCTAGGGCATGAACAAGAATTGTAACACTGTAAATTGCGACTCCAAAAATAGCATTCCAGAAACCCAAAGATTGGATATTTCCTGGCAAGCTCCCGAGAATTAGAAAGACGTACAAACCAAGAAAGATCAGTAAATTGGTCATAAAGTTTATCTTTACTAAACTGGCTAAAAATTTGGTCTCCAGTTCCTTGTTCCATTTTTTGTACCAGAAAACGATTTTCTTCATCACATCTCCTCCATCATTTCCCTCATTTTATCAAGCTACAATTAATCCTTCAATTCTAAACCTGTTTTATAGGGAAAAATCCTTCTAGAGACTTATACTAGCTAGGATTTTCTGTCAAAAGTATGTTAAAATATAAGCATGAGAATCCAACAATTACATTACATTATCAAAATCGTCGAAACAGGCTCTATGAATGAAGCGTCCAAGCAACTCTTTATCACCCAGCCAAGTTTGTCCAATGCTGTGCGGGATTTGGAAAAAGAAATGGGGATTGATATCTTCATCCGTAATCCCAAGGGTATCACTCTGACTAAGGATGGGATGGAGTTCCTTTCTTATGCCCGTCAAGTCGTCGAGCAGACCCAACTCCTAGAAGAACGCTATAAAAATCCAGTAGCCAATCGGGAGCTCTTTAGCGTGTCCTCTCAGCACTATGCCTTCGTAGTCGAAGCCTTCGTCTCTCTCCTCAAGAAAAGCGACATGGAGAAATACGAGCTCTTCCTACGGGAGACCAGAACCTGGGAAATCATCGATGACGTCAAGAACTTCCGTAGTGAGATCGGTGTCCTCTTCCTCAATGGGTACAACCGGGATGTCCTCTCCAAATGCTGGATGATAGCCACCTCAAGGCAACCCATCTCTTTACTGCCCAACCTCATATCTTCGTCAGCAAGACCAACCCCCTAGCTAACAAAGAGGTGGTGAAATTAGAAGATCTAGAAGACTTCCCTTATCTCAGCTACGACCAAGGGACCCACAACTCCTTCTACTTCTCAGAAGAGATCCTCTCCCAAGAGCATCACAAGAAGTCTATCGTCGTCAGTGACCGTGCCACCCTCTTCAATCTCTTGATTGGTCTGGACGGCTACACCATTGCGACCGGTATCCTTAACAGCAACCTCAATGGAGACAATATCGTTTCCATCCCGCTAGATATCGATGACCCAATCGAGCTGGTCTACATCCAACACGAGAAAGCTAGCCTCTCTAAAATGGGTGAAAAATTTATCGAATACTTACTTGAGGAAGTCCAATTTGATAAATAAGAACTAACTAGCTACACAAGCACAATAAAAACACCTGAAACAAGTGGATTTCCACTTCTCTCAGGTGTTCTTTTATTGTCTTAATTTCGAAAATACTTGGCCAATCTTCCCTTCGATGACCAGGTCTGCTTGCTTGTCCTGTGGAATACTGGTTTTATTGATGACGACCAGCTTCTTCCCTTGGAAATACTGGATCAAGCTGGCTGCTGGGTAGACGACGAGGGAGGTCCCTCCGATAATCAGTAGATCAGCTTCTTGGATGGCTTTGGCTGCTTGGCTAAAGACCTCCATATCGAGGGGTTCCTCATAAAGGGTCACATCCGGCTTGACCACCTTATCACAATCGAGACAGTGTGGAACAGGCCCTTCCAAAGCTAGAAAGGACTCTAAATCATAAAAACGCTGGCAACCCGTACAGTAATTACGGTCGGCACTACCATGGAGTTTCAAGACTTTTTTAGACCCTGCCATTTCATGGAGACTATCAATATTTTGCGTCACGACTGCTTTGAGTTTACCAGTTTCTTCCAGCCAAGCCAGATAGCGATGAGCTGCATTGGGCTTGGCATCTGGATAGAGCAGGTACTTCTTGTAAAAGTCGAAAAAGTCCTCTGGATAACGCTCAAACATGGTATGAGAGACCAGTTGCTCAGCCGTAAAATGCCGACCCAAGGTGACACTATAGACCCCATCTGAGCTACGAAAGTCTGGAATATTGGACTCCGTTGAGACGCCAGCCCCACCAAAGAAGACAATCTTTTGACTCTGATCAATGATGTCTTGCAATTCTTTCAGTTTATCCATGTCTTCCTCCTTACAAGAGTGCCTGGATAACAGCATTGGCCTGATCGAAATAAAAAGGATCTGGCTGGTAAACAATCCCCGTCTCCTGAGCCAAGCTGACCAAGAGCTCCATAAAATGCTGGGAAGAGAATCCAGTCGTCCGGTGCAATTCTTCCTCATCAAAGGGTTTGATCAAGTGAGCTAGAGGATTGCGGACAGATTTCTCCAACTCCCGCAGTTGCTTGGCCGCATCCTTGGAGGAATCTGGCAAGTCCAAGAGTAAGATCAACTCCGTTAAACTGGACGAATTGACCGCACTCTCACTATGGAATTGTTGCAAGGCTGGATTGTCAGAGGCCCGGATCTTGTCAAACTTCCAATGGTCATAGCTGGACTCTTTGGAGTTGTGAATGTAGTCCGCAATATTAGGGATCTGCAACTCAATCAAGCGCATAAAGATCCGATAAATAGCTGGGCTCACCGCACGAACGAAGTCGATGATCTGATCATTGCGAAGTTTGGCCTCTAGGTCGTAAAGGTAGTTAGCCAACTGTTCCTCTTCTGGGTCCTCATGCCAAAAAAGCTGAAAACCTGTCGCTTCTAGCAAGTCAGTTTTCAACTTTGGGTTCATGATTGGTCGGATATTGAGCTCTCGACGCTCTGCCATTAACTGCAATAAGGTCAAGACCAGCTCTGGCACGCTCTTCTGCTTCTTAGCAGAGCGTAGGGCCCGACTATACTGGTAGGTATGAAGGTCGTAGAGCCACTCATCATGAAGGTATTCTGTCATTAGTCCGCGATCAAGGTCTCAAGACCAACTTTCATCATGTCAGTGAAAGTATTTTGACGTTCTTCTGCAGTCGTATCCTCATCTGGATTGACCAAGCTATCAGAAATGGTCATGATGGCAAGGGCATCCACATGGTGTTGAGCAGCAAGATAGTAAAGAGCCGCTGCTTCCATTTCCACAGCTTTCACGCCCCATTTACCAAGCTCCAAGTTCTTTTCAAAGTAGTTTGAATAGAAGACATCAGAAGACAAGACATTACCAACGTGAGTGGTCATACCAAGGTCTTTGGCAATGTGGTAGGCCTTATCAAGCAAATCAAAGCTTGCGATTTGTGGGAAATCGTATTGAGGCCAGTCGTTACGGATGATGTTTGAGTTGGTTGCAGCAGCTTGCGCCAAGACCAATTCACGGACGTGGACATCGCCATTCAAAGAACCAGCTGTACCCACACGGATCAATTTCTTCACACCGTAGTCCACGATCAACTCACGCGCATAGATGGAGATGGATGGCATCCCCATCCCAGTGCCCATGACAGATACACGATGACCCTTGTAAGTACCTGTGTAACCAAACATGTTACGGACTTCGTTAAAACATACAGCATTCTCAAGGAAATTCTCAGCGATAAATTTCGCACGAAGAGGATCTCCAGGAAGGAGAATTTTATCAGCAATTTCACCTTGCTTAGCAGCAATATGGATAGACATAATTAAGATATAAAGGGCGACAGAGAACAAAGTAAAAATAGGAAACTGACGACGCATCGCAGATGCTAGACAGTTTATCTTTTTTACACAGTTCTCCGCCCGTATTCAGTTCAGCGAATACGGTTAACCCATCCTTTCTTTTTTTATTGAGTAATTAGGAGAGCTTTCCGCTCGTGTTCAAATCAGAACACATGCTCTACCTTTCTGTGTGTATTTTTTAGAAAGCTTTCTGCTCATGTTCAAATCGCAACACAAACTCTAGCTTTCCGAATTCATCATAGAGGCCAGGCATCAAAAGTGGGGTTTATTCCAGCCCCAACAACCCTGGTTCCTTTATATGCTTACTTAAATTATACCATAAGAAGATAGGTTTCATCTAGCTTGTAGGGTAAATCCCCTACATAAAAACTACTGAATCTTATCTACTGGAGACTCCTTTATTTTTCTCCCCATCAGACGATCCAATCCTTTGGACAAACCAACAGTTAGAAAAGCTGTCAGCAAGAGATAGGGTAGAGCTGTTAACCCTTGTCCCGTAAACCCAAGGACCAAGCCAGTTGCAGATAAGGGAGCTTTTAAGGTCACTGTCAAAAAGCAAACCGAACCTAGGAGAAAGAAAGCTGGAGTATTTCCAACACCAAGTACCAAAGAGATGAGGGCTGCTCCTGCCATTCCCAGTGCAAAGGAAGGCGTCAGAGTCCCTCCATAGGCACCTGCCCAAAAGGTAAGCAGAACGACTAGAGCTTTTAGGGTTAATAGAAGAAAGATTGTCTGCCATGTGGCCCCATTGAGGATTTCCTGAGCCATCATCCGCCCATTTCCAAGCAGGTGGGGCTGGAAGCTTGCTAGACAAGCTAGGAAAACAAATGCTAATGGCAAAGTGATAAGAATTCGTTTGTCCTTGATTCGATGATTGGCGGCCTTCTTTGTGAAACGGGCAAAGAGCCAGGCGACTGGAGTCAGGAAGGCAATGAAGATAACTATCTGCCATAAGACTGTAGGTGACCAAGTTATTTCGGGCACTTGATAGAGGGCTCTGTCTGAAATGACCCAACCTGCCGTATAAGCAGCCACATAAGTGGTAATCCCGGCCAAGACAAAGCGTTTCATCGAAAAAACCAGCCCCAAGGTTTCAAAGATAAAAAAAACACTGGTTAGGGGCACTTGGTAGACCGCTGCCAAGCCTGCGCCAGCCCCACAAGCAATCAGAAAGATGCGGTCCTGAAACGATAAGTCTAGTGCTCGTCCAAGCGGAGTTGCCAACAAGGCCCCAATCTCCCGTGGTGCCCCTTCTTTTCCAACTGGTGCTCCAGCTCCTACAGCAATAATTTGCCAGGTGGAATGGAGCAACTGTTTCCAAAAATGAAGACGATGATGGGAAGATTCCTCCTTCATCTGGCCCTTAACAGAGAGAATATTTCCCTTTCGCTGTAGGAGATACCAGACCAAGGCTGAGCTGGCACCAACAAGAAACAGACTGAGCCAAATCCGTGAAGGCGCCACTCCATCCGTCAAGAAGCCAGACTGGTGCTCTGAACGACCAAAAGCCAATCCTTCCACTAACTCTAAAAGGTAATGAAGCAGGATACCAGCTAAACCCGAAACAAGCCCTAGCAGACAAGCTGCTAGGACTAGTCTTCGTTTATTGGGAATTGTTTGAAGAGATCTCACAATTCTTTCCAAGGTTCTTACAATTCAGCAAGAATCGCTTTAAGCAATCCTTTAAAGTCACCTTTGACACGTTCTGTCACTTCTACGACTTCTTCGTGGTTGAGCTCTTCTTGGAAACCAGCCGCAAAGTTAGTAATGCATGAAATACCAAGAACTTTCAAACCAGAGTGAGCAGCAACGATAACTTCTGGAACAGTTGACATACCGACAGCATCTGCTCCAAGAGTCTTATATGCACGGATTTCAGCTGGAGTTTCATAGGTAGGACCTGTCACACCGATGTAAACTCCATCATCCAATTTAATACCCAATTTGTCCGCTACTTGATGAGCAGTCTCACGGTATTCTGGAGTGTAAGCTTTCGACATATCAGGGAAACGTGGACCAAAGTCATCCAAGTTTTCACCAATCAATGGGTTTTGACCAGTCATGTTGATGTGATCAGTGATGGCCATCAAGGTACCAGGACCGAAGCCAATACCACCTGCAGCGTTGGTGACAAGCACTCCTTCACATCCCAAAACTTTCATGACACGAACTGGGAAAGTCACCACTTCCAATGGGTTTCCTTCGTAGAAGTGGAAACGACCTTGAAGGGCCAATACCTTACGTCCAGCAAGATCACCATAAACCAATTTACCAGCGTGTCCGACTACTGTGGATTGACCCCAGTTTGGAATGTCAGAGTAGTCTACTACGACTGCATTTTCGATTTCTTCAGCCAATTCTCCAAGACCTGAACCAAGGATCAAACCGAACTCAGGAGCTTCGATTCCTTTGCCCTTCAAAAATGCTGCTGTTTCATTGATTTTTGCTAATAATGTCATTGTGTTCCTCCTATTATTTCTTAAGTAATGTACCGATTTTGTCAAAGGTGTTGGCGTTGCGAATAGTGATCTGGCGGTAGAAAGGCATCTTCATCAGATGTTTGTGGTAGGCCGTTTTAGCATAGCTTTCTTCTGAGAATTTCCCCCAGAAAAGCGCTACCTTGCCAAAGTGGAGCACTTCTTCTCCCAATTCTAAAGCCAGCAGCTTCTCTTCTACGGATTCCCTATCCAAGCCCTCGGTGTAAAAGAGGACATCCTTGCGAGCCATCTCTTCTGTCCACCAGTTCGGCAAGTTCGCACATTCTGCTTCATAGTCTTCTCGACTCAGCAGAGAAAAACGCTCAATAAAGGGATAATGGTTCTCAAAGAAGGTCGACAGGCACTCTACTAACTGAGATCGAGAAAGATCCGTCGTAAAGAAGATATTGCCACTATTGATGTAGGTTTCCACTTGGCCAAGTCCTAGGTCGGTCAATTGCTGACGCAGATCCGCCATGGCTACCTTATTCTTGCCACCAACATTGATTCCTCTTACGAGTAAAGCAAAACGCATCATCTTAGACCAATTTATCTAAGAAGCTTTCACCGATCATGGCTTTCTCAACGCCGAAGTTGTCCGCAACTGTAGCTGAGATATCCGCAAAGTGTCCAACTGGGATCAAGCCACTACCCTTGAAGGATGGACTGTAAGCCAAGAATGGGATGTATTCACGCGTATGGTCTGTACCAGCATAAGTTGGGTCATTTCCATGGTCAGCCGTGATCATCAAGAGATCATCTTCTTTCATGGCAGAGATAATTTCAGGCAAGCGCTCGTCAAACTCATGCAAGCAATCACGGTAACCGTGTGGATCACGACGGTGTCCGTATAGGGCATCGAAGTCTACCAAGTTGGTAAATGAAAAGCCATGTTTGAAGTCTTCTGATTTCATAGCTTTGATCAAGTTGTCAATCCCGTGGCTGTTTGATTTGTTGTGGCCCATATCGTGGTTGATACCAGCGCCGTTGAAGATATCGCTGATCTTACCAACTGAGTAAGTATTGATACCAGCTTCATTCAATTTGTCCAAAACAGTTGGCGCAAATGGTGAAACAGCCAAGTCACGACGGTTAGCCGTACGTGTGAAGTTTCCTGGCTCTCCAACATAAGGGCGGGCGATGATACGTCCAAGAAGAGCAGGACGTTCCAATGTAATAGAACGAGCGTATTCACAGATACGGTAGAGTTCATCCAAAGGAATGATGTCTTCGTGAGCTGCGATTTGAAGAACTGGGTCAGCTGATGTATAGATGATCAACTCGCCTGTTTCCATTTGACGTGGACCGAAGTCATCGATGACAGCTGTACCAGAATAAGGTTTGTTAGCTTCGCGGATAACCTTACGACCTGAGAATTCTTCAATCTTTGTAATAATTTCTTCTGGGAATCCATTCCAGAAAGTATCAAATGGTTCTGTAATATTAAGACCCATGATTTCCCAGTGACCTGTCATGGTATCTTTTCCAAGAGAGACTTCTTCTAACTTCGTTGCGTAACCAGTTGGATTGCTCTCAGCAGGTACAGTTTTTAAGGGTTGTTCACGCGGAATATTTCCAAGACCTAGCTTTGCCATGTTTGGTACATTCAAACCAACTGCTTTTGAGATGTGTCCAAGTGTGTCAGATGCGCCATCAGGTACACCGGCATTGACAAAGTTATTAGCATCTGGAGCTGCTCCGATCCCTACTGAATCCAATACAACTAAATGCATACGATTATATTTTGGCATTTTGAATGTCTCCTTTATAATTTAAACTGAATACAGTATAACACAAATTTTTGAAAATGTAACGCTTTCATATAAAATTTTATAAATAAGTTTCATATCCTCAGAAAAAAGGACAAAATGCCCTTTTTAAAGTGATTTGCTAATGATTTTTGGACCTTCTGGTGTCCCGACAATAACTTTTGAAACCATTCCTAAGAAGAGACCATGATCGACAACACCGACAGTCCGATCCAATTCTTCTGCCAAGACTTCAGCATCTGGGATCACTTTCAAGTCCAAATCAATGATAAAGTTCCCTTGGTCAGTCACAAAACGCTGGCCATCTTTTTCACGATAAGCTGGTGAATAGCCCTTCTTCTCAAAATGACGGAAAAGATTCTCTGCCCCGTATTGAACCACTTCTACTGGCAGTTTAAAGGCACCAAGCGTCTCCACTTGTTTAGACTCATCGACAATCCAGATGCAGTCTTTTGAGTTGGTCGCAACGATTTTCTCCATCAAGAGGGCACCTCCCCCACCTTTGATGCCGTTCAAAGCAGGGTCTACTTCATCCGCACCATCTACGGTCAAGTCTACCACTTCTACATCGTCAATGGCTTTGAGAGGAATTCCCAAGCCTTCTGCCTGTTCATAGGTCACGCTTGAGGTCGTTACAGCAGTAATCTTCAAACCTTCTTCCTTGATGCGACGTCCCAATTCAGCCACAAAATAATAAGCAGTTGACCCTGTACCAAGACCTACAATCATGCCGTCAGTAACAAACTCAGCCGCCTTAATCCCTACCTGTTCTTTTAGGTTTACCATCATAGACCTCCATTTCTATTCATATTTAGTATAGCATATTGGACGACAGATTTCACTAGTTAACTGAAAACCTTTTCAACTTCTCCTTCTAAAAGCAATATCTTGCCCGACTTGCTAGTTTACGATAGAATAGAAGGGAATACACAGGAAAAGAGAAGATACATGATTACTAGAGAATTTGATACTATCGCTGCTATCTCGACTCCGCTCGGTGAAGGGGCTATTGGGATCGTCCGCTTGAGCGGGACAGATAGCTTTAAAATCGCACAAAAGATCTTTAAGGGTAAAGACTTGAATAGCGTGGCTAGCCATACCCTCAACTACGGCCATATCGTGGATCCAGATAAGGATGAGATCCTCGACGAAGTTATGGTCGGAGCCATGCGCTCTCCTAAGACCTTTACTCGCGAAGATATCATCGAGATCAACACTCACGGTGGGATTGCGGTGACCAATGAAATCCTACAATTGGTAATCCGCGAAGGCGCTCGATTAGCTGAACCAGGTGAATTTACCAAGCGGGCCTTCCTCAATGGTCGTGTCGATTTGACCCAGGCTGAGGCGGTCATGGATATTATCCGCGCTAAGACTGACAAGGCTATGAACATCGCTGTCAAACAGTTGGACGGATCCCCTCTCTGATCTCATCAACAACACGCGCCAAGAGATCCTCAATACCCTGGCTCAGGTCGAAGTCAACATCGACTATCCAGAGTACGACGATGTGGAGGAAGCAACGACCGAGATCATCCGTGAGAAGACCACTGAGTTTGAAGCCCTCTTGACCAATCTCCTCAAGACAGCTCGTCGTGGTAAGATCCTCCGCGAAGGGATCTCTACTGCTATCATCGGCCGGCCAAACGTCGGTAAATCTAGCCTTCTGAACAACCTCCTGCGCGAGGAAAAAGCTATCGTGACCGATATCGAAGGGACGACCCGAGACGTTATCGAGGAATACGTCAATATCAACGGTGTTCCTCTCAAGCTGGTCGACACGGCTGGGATCCGTGAGACAGAAGACATCGTTGAACGCATCGGGGTGGAACGCTCTCGCAAAGCCCTCAAAGAAGCCGACCTGGTCCTTCTGGTCCTTAATGCTAGTGAACCACTGACTGATCAGGATCGTCAGTTGCTGGAAATCTCACAAGACAGCAACCGCATCATTCTCCTCAACAAGGTCGATCTCCCAGAGAAGATTGAAATCGACCAACTGCCAGAAGATTACATCAAGATTTCGGTTCTGAAAAATCAAAATATCAACCACATCGAAGACCGGATTAATGCCCTCTTCTTTGAAAATGCTGGCCTGGTCGAGCAAGATGCTACTTACCTCTCCAATGCCCGCCACATCTCTCTCATTGAGAAAGCTGTTGAAAGCCTCCAAGCAGTCAACGAAGGCCTGGCCATGGGCATGCCAGTAGATCTGCTCCAAGTCGATCTGACCCGCACTTGGGAAATTCTCGGAGAAATCACAGGAGATGCTGCTCCAGACGAGCTCATCACCCAACTCTTCAGCCAGTTCTGTCTTGGAAAATAACCATCAAAAAAATCGTATGTTTGAAACATACGATTTCTATTACTAATTCCCTTGGTCCAGACTTTGGACGGTGAGGGAGGCTTGGTAAATCAAGAAGAGTCCTACTGCTGTCAAGAATGGAATAGCGAGAGGGAGTTCTGTCTCGATTTGGCCAAATGGTGAATTGCCGACAAAGTGAAGGCCAAAACCAGATACAAAATAGAACCAACCCGTCAGCATCAACTCCTTGCGACCTTGTGTCGATTGAACGATTAAGAAGAGACCCACCATGAAGAGGGCTGTGTAGACCCAGTGTGATACGACCCCATTCATGATCCGACCTAGGATACCAGATACTGCGTATGAGAAGCCTTCTGGCATGTCTTGACGGATATAGGCAAAGTCCTCTACGATCTGGAAACCAAGACCAGATGCAATCGCTAAAAGGAAGATGGATTTGATCCGACGTACATTGAACAAGTAGAGGACAAAGAAGATTGGAATCAACTTGAAGGGTTCCTCAAAGAGGGGGCCTGCGATGGCACTCTCATACTGATTCCAAAAATCGCTATTTGGCGCTACGGCTTGAATCATCTCGTGGAAATAGGTATTGGCAAAACTAGACAACCAACCTGCGATAAAGCCCCCACCTAGGAGAGAAAAAAGAACCGGAATCCAAGACAACTTCCACTTCTTGGCGAAATGAAAGAGAGCCCAAACAGCAGGAATCGCATAAACTAGGAGCAAGAGGACAGAGATACCAATAATCCCATACTGGCTGCCTGTCATCCAACCAGCTGTGATAGATTGCGTCTCATAGGCCAGACCAATCGAGAGCAAGAATAAAAATAGAAACAAAATCGATTTGCGTTTCATAAAAAACCTTTCTTTAAAACAATTAAAAAGGCTGGAAGCCCAGTCTTTTTGTCTATATGGATATTGTAACAATAAAAGCTTAAAAAAACAATAAATGGCTACGGGTAATAGAGGCTGCTGGTGACTGCAAATTATTGAAGGCATTTTGGGACCATTCAAAACAACAGAGCTCTAGAACTAGGAAACATTAATACTACCACTCCACACATCCCACGTAAACGAATTCCCTTATGTTTTTTAATATTCTTCAAAACTATATCTTAAATAATTTATTTAATCTTTCTAACTCTGATACATTCATACACACTTCTACTCCAGTAACTACCCCCTTACTATAAATAATTCCACAAGAAAACACAATTCTATATTTACTCAAAATATTTGACAATACTACAAATGCTTCTAAAGCATAATCCTCTATAGTAATAAAACAATTATTTCCATCTTTAAAAAACTCTATAAATCCAATATCCTTACACCTATCACGTAAATGAAACCTAAGTGATTTTAAAAAATAATCAAAAATCACATCATTTTCCATAGAAAGCCCTTTCGTTTTTAAAAACATTCTGATATAATCATACAAAAAAATACATTTTGTGACCATTCGAAACAACACAGCAAGTTAAAATAAGGCTTTGTCTGTATCCAACTTGAAAAAGTGTGCACCGATTCGGTGCCTTTTTTGTGCCTTGTTTTATTTATCCCTAACCAGTCATTATATTAACTACATTTTACTCCTTCCTTCTTCAAAAATCAATTCATTATGTGGAGACATTCCATCTATTTTTAACTTTAAATTCACAAATTAACTCACATTCACGAGCTTCTTTAGAAGGTGGATAAGCTCCTTTTTATAAAACATTTCTAATTTATTTTCTGTAGAGACTTTCCGCTGTGAAAAAAGTGCCTTAGGCTCAAGAATTAGTCACGGAACTTCTACGATTTCTAGTAACCAAAAAATGTTTTTGAGCTAATCATTGTCAATTATGTACTTTATTTAAGGGAAAACTAAAAATTTTTCAATTGTACATTCATACAAAAACACGGCTCATTAATCGTGGCCGTGTTATATTTTACTTAAGCTAGTTAGCTAGTTCTCTTAGTTAATTTTTACTTACATTTTATTTGCTTTAAGTCATTTATCTCTTTTAGAATACTAAAAATATAGACACTAAATAGAACTACACCTAAACAAGATAAAACAAAGAAACCTAACGTAAGTATTTCGCCTCTAACAGCTAGTACTCCAAGGGAAAAAATACCGATAGCCATTATGGAAATTATGAGGATAAACCACAAGTAAATCATGTAAAACTTATAAAGATAGCAAAAGGACTTATTATTTTGTTTAGGCTTATCCTTCCAATTTAAATAAAAGAAATAAGGTATATAAATAATTAAAATAAATAGAAATTCCATTTCTAGCACAACCTCTCATCTTATCTCCCTTAATCAAATACATGATTTATAGCATATTAAAACTTTTTATTTAAGCAAACTAATGACAAATCTAAATGCAAAATCATCGATTAATCAATTCCTCAATTTCCTTTATCCCTTCAAACTCTCCAACACTTTCGAAAAGTTCTATAGCTCGTTTGAAATGTCTATTGGATAATTCCGTATCTTCCAATGCTAAATAAATTTCCCCTAACCCTCTATAGCTACAAGCTTGAGAAATCACATCATCAGTCTCTATAGATTGTTCCAGTGACAGATTCATGAATGTAAGAGCTTCATCAAGATTGTTTAATTTCAATCTCACATAGCCTTGTTCGTAGTTATTTATAGCTTTCTTTAGATTATCATTGGGAAAATGCTCTTCAATTATCTTCTCTTCATCTTCAATGAGCTTTAAAGCCTTATGAAAATCACCCTGATCTCTGTAGATCATAGCTAATTGATGTAATCCAATGTGTTCATGTTCTTTATCTTCATTTGGTTGAGCTAATAAAATGTATTTCTCAAATATACGGGTACACGAGGCATAGTCTTTTTCTGCCAATAATAAATACCCCATCAGATTTAAAAGGCTAAAATCTGTACAGGCATCAATAGAAAAATCTTGTTCAACCAATTTTTTAGCTTCTGATATTTTTCCTTCCAGAAACAAGTTCCAAGCTGTATCAATTTCAGAGACCATCTATTTCCCCTTTCAACTATAAAAAACGTTCATTAAATAAAATCACTCTACAAGAAGATGCTAAACACTAGTTTTATAGATTTAATCCACTAGGCTAAAGTATAACAAAAAGCCCAAATAACTACTATTTGGGCAAAATGTTACTTAGTTTCTTTTTAAATGAGCAATGAGTAACTTAATAAGATAAGCTAGAACTACAAGTGATAATAGAAAGAAAATAGAATAAATAAAATAGATTTGCATATCTGACACCTCCTAAATAAAGAGATAAGCCATCTTTTCCTCAATATTATTGTACTCCCGTTAGAAAGCGGTGTCAAGTGTTATGATAAATAGTATCAACATCTGGAATAAATTTAAAGACTATAAAAAGCAAAATAAATCAATCTGTTCCATTTTGAAATCCTTTAACGATTGTAAAATATATCCTATTTTAGAAGAGGTACGTAAGAAGTTATCAATTTAGATAATGTCAAAGCAAGAGAGAAATATAATGAGTAAACATAAATACAATATTTTTTACATTTTTTATTATACTTTTGTTAGTATAATTGATAAAATCTTAATTAACAAAAAAATTATGTTTTATCTACTATCCCAATTACCTTACAACACAGGTTCATTGAATAGGATTAGATAACCAAAGCAATGTTGAAACGAATGGAGGGGGTTAATATTAAGAATTTAATAAGTGATAAAGTGTCTAATAGACAAATCATCAAAGACTTTATTAGTAGTTTTATTAGTTCTTTAAGTGGAAAAGCTTTTAATTTCGCTTTAGGATTAATGTTACTGGACCAAACAAAATCGGCAATGAGTTTTGGAATCAATATGATCATCTATCCTTTAGTTAGTTTGATTTTCTTGGTTCCAATCGGTAATTTAGTAGACCGATACCGTCATAAAAAGATCTTAATTTATAATTATATCTTTAGGCTTATAATCTTTCTTCTGTTTTATGCTTTTTATTTTTTAACGAATTCATCTACTATCTTATACCTCGTAATCCCGTTTGTCATACTCCACTCTATTACAGTTAACATCAATGATACTTGTTATTCAGCCTCTATCCACGAGTTAGTAAATGATACAAAAATTCAACGATTAAGCTCTGTTACACAAACTGCCATTGCTATCGCAACCATGCTTTCCCCAACAATTGGAGTCATTCTTTATAATTGGTTAGGCTTCTCAGGCTTTATTCTCATAGAAATCATTGCAAATATCCTTTCTTTAGGTGTCTTACTTACCATGAAATTCTTCTATGAACATGAAGAGCAAGAAGCTAAGATTAAACAGAATGAAAAGCATCAACACGGGGTTAAAGAAATTATCCAATTCTTAAAAGAAAATCAGATTGTCAAATATATTATTCTTGTTAGTGTTGTACTGAATTTTTTCTATACTTCCATTAGCATTGGAGTACCATTTGTAGTCAAAGAGCAACTCTTATTAGATAATGCAACAGTAGGTATCCTAGAAACTATGTCTGCGGTTGGAATGTTATTAGCCAGTGTGTCAATATCGCTACTGCCAGACAAAAAAGAAAATAACACACTTCTCTCTAATAAAATTCGCATTCCACTTTTTCTTCTAACCATCGCTATCGTTGGTTTGGGTATTACATTTGCAACTACTGACACCCAAGTGATTATTTCTTCCGTTGGCGGTTTATTTATGGGAATTATCGCATTCACTCTTGTTATTCTAAATATTGTCGTCATGACCTATCTTCAAAGTAGTATTGAAACAAATTATTTAGGAAGAGTAATGAGTACTTTGTTCACACTAAATACGTCTATCATGCCAATAGGTACTATTGTATTTACTTATCTATTTCAAAAGGACATAAACGGAGGTCTGATATTCATATTTGGAGGTGTTTCTCTCCTGATCTATACCATGATAATGTTACCTCGAATATATAGAATACTCCAAAAAGAACACACTTATTTACATTGAAACAAACGCAATACTAAAACGAAAAAGACAAGGATAAAACACCTTGTCTTTTTTAAAATACTAACAACTTAGACTAACAATGGGACTTTTTTCATAATTTAGCACCTTTTTAGTAACCTTTTAAAGATACGGATGTATAGTCCAGATAAAGACAATTCAAATTAGATTACGACTATCTATTTATTTTATCTTTTATTTGCTTTAAGTCATTTATCTCTTTTAGAATACTAAAAATATAGACACTAAATAGAACTACACCTAAGGAAAGTCTCGAAAGAGGAATTTCTATTCAAATAGAAAATCTCTCATGTTCATAAATATATGTCCCCTGCCGGAATCGAACCAGCAACTACTCCTTAGGAGGGAGTTGTTATATCCATTGAACTAAGGGGACCTATAAAAAAAGAAGCGAGATTACTCCCGCCTCCTTGTTCGTCTTAACGACGGATTTCTTTAATACGAGCTGCTTTACCTTGCAATGCACGAAGGTAGTACAATTTCGCACGACGTACTTTACCGTAACGTACTACTTCAATCTTTTCTACACGTGGAGTGTGTACTGGGAATGTACGTTCAACACCGACACCGTTAGAGATTTTACGAACAGTGTACATTTCAGTGTGTCCTTGACCTTTACGAGCGATAACAACGCCTTCAAAGATCTGGATACGTTCACGAGATCCTTCGACAACTTTCGCGTGTACACGAACAGTGTCACCAGGACGGAATGCAGGGATATCAGTACGAAGTTGACCTTCAGTCAAGCTTTGGATTAATGGATTCATTTTATTCTCCTATCTTCGTCAATCTTGAGGGCTACTCCCCCAGCGGATAAACTGTATTTTTGTGCTTCCATTACGCACAAAGTTTATAATACCAAAAGAATATCCGTTTGTAAAGGATTATTGCAACTTTTTCGCAACTTTTTGTCCACCATAGATAGACAAGGCTGGAAAGAGACGCGTAGCGACCAGACAGACCAAGAGAAAGGCTGGCCAATGCTGGAAACCAAAGACCTCACATCCGATCAAGATGGGGCCAATGGTCGTTGAGGTTGCCCCGGCGAAGACTGCCGCATAGCCCAAGGCCGCTACCAGATAAACCGGAAGTCCAAAGAAAGGAGCTAGCCAGACACCTAGACTTGCCCCAATAGAAAAGAGCGGGGTCACTTCTCCTCCCTTATAGCCTGCAGCAATGGTCGTTACCGTAAAGAGGAGCTTGAGGATCCAGTCTGCTCCAGTGATAAAGCTCTTGCCATCAGTTCCCGCAAAACTTTGGGAGATCAGGTTGGTCCCCAGTCCTGTGTAGCGACCTGTCCCAATCAGATACAAGAGGACACTTAGACCGAGACCGACCACTCCAATCCGCACATAGGGATTGGCAAAGGTCTTGGCAAAGCTAGTTTTTAACCGCCCCAAAAGGTAGGCAAAGAGCTTACCTGTCAGACCAAAGATCACTCCTAAGACCAGCAACTGCAAGAGTACGTGAGGCGATAGGGAGAGCTTGTCTGAAATGATCTGGGTGAACTTCTCTAGCCCCAAGGTGTGAGAGGTCCAACTAGCGACAAAGGCTGCAATGGTGGCAGGATAGAGAGCCCGCCACTCCAGTCTCCCAACTACTAGGACCTCCATAGCAAAGAAGATAGCTGCTAGAGGCGTCTGAAAGAGCCCGCCAAAGCCGGCTGCCATCCCAGTGACCAAATAGACCCGTGAAGCGTCTGGGCCAAGTTCCTCTCTTCGTAGAGCATGGGCCACTGTCCCACCGAGCTGGACCGCCACTCCTTCGCGACCAGCGGATCCACCAAAGAGATGCGTCATCCAGGTAGAGAGGATGGTCAAGGGGATCAAGCGCTTGGGAATGTCTCTCTCCTTTCCCTCACCCACTTCAAAGAGGAGCTCCATCCCTTTTTGACTCTTGCCCCCATAGGTGCGATTGAGATAGGTGATCAAGATACCTGCTAGAGCCAGAAAGGGCAAGAGATAGGGTAGATAATCTGTACGAACTTCTCCAATCCCGATCAAGACTCGGCCAAAGAGGGTATCAATCACCCCAACGATCGCACCGATCATGAGGGCATCTAGGGTATACACTAAGGTTCTTTTAATCATCGTCATCTCAGCACCCTAGTCCGCATCTAATTGATCAGCCTGATAGCCTCTGGAGCGCTTCATTAAATCCCGATAAGTGGCAAGGATGGTCTCTTCATAGCGTTTTTCCTGGACCAAGCTGGCTACATTGGCTAAGACCTCATCTTCTCTAGCCCGGTCCAAGACAGGATTTTGATGGGTTTCTTTGTAGCGAATGACATCTTCCACACAGTGCATCCGTCGTTCTAATAGACGGACCAATTCTTTATCAATGCTATCAATCTCTTGGCGAATCTTCTCTAGTTCCATACACTGGCCTCCTTACTTTTTGCTACCCATTTTATCAAAAATCGGGCAATCTTACTAGCCCTATCCAGCTATTGAAGGTTTTCATCCATAAAAAAAGTGCCTGCCACATGCAAACACCTTTTTTAGCTATAGTTTAGCTCACTTTTGCTACGACTTCTTCTGCAAAGCTTCTAATTTTTCAATATCTTCATCTTCAGCTGACAAGTCTACTTTGACGCACTCAGAACCTTTAACCGCACCAGTCGCTGCAAAGACACGATCAAAGTCATCGACTGCCTTACAGAACTCGTCATAGAAGGTATCACCGGATCCAACAACACCATAGATCTTACCATTCAAGTCAAGACCAGCTAAGTCTTCATAAAAGTCTACGATTTCGTCAGGAAGCTCACCATCACCGTAGGTATAGGTCGCTACGACCGCAATATCAGCTTTAAGAAAGTCCTCTGCGTCTACTGTTGTACATTCATCGACTTCTACTTCGACACCAAGATCACGAAACTTATCTGCTACGATATCAGCAATCTCTTCTGTATTTCCTGTCATACTTGCAAAAACAATCTTTGCTAATGTCATAATTCCCTCCAAATAATAATCTTATGCCATTATACCACTTTCTCGCACATTTTGCATAGGGAAGTACTGGGAGCCTGGCATTGTTCGGAAATTGTCCACCTGAGGCTAGACAACCTTTTTCTTTTCCAAATGCCCGCCTTATGCTAAAATTGAAAGAGAATTAAATGAGGTACTATATGCAGATCACACAGGACATTTTAGAAAAAATCAACCACTACGATACCATTATCCTTCACCGCCATATGAATCCAGATCCTGACGCGATTGGAAGCCAGGTCGGTCTGAAGGAAATTATCCAGACCAACTTTCCAGACAAAAGAGTCCTAGCTACCGGATATAACGAGCCAACTCTTGCTTGGATGGCTAGCATGGATGCTGTCACAGATGAGGACTATGCGGGCGCCCTGGTCATTGTCTGCGATACTGCCAACACCCCTCGCATCGATGACAAACGCTACACAAGCGGCGATTTTCTGATCAAGATTGACCACCATCCCAACGACGATGCCTACGGAGATCTCCTCTGGGTAGACACAGATTCAAGCTCTACGAGTGAACTTATTACCCTCTTCGCTCTTGAACAACAGCTTGAGATCAGTCCAGAAGCAGCCCGTCTCCTCTATGCTGGTATTGTCGGAGACACTGGACGCTTCCTCTATCCTTCGACGACTAGCCGGACTTTCGATATGGTTGCCCACCTTCGTAGTTTTGACTTTGACTTTGCAAGTCTTTCTCGTCAGATGGACAGCATGAGCTCTAAGATCGCCAAGCTTCAAGGCTATGTCTATGACAATCTCGAAATCGATGAAAATGGAGCTAGTCGCGTGACCCTGACACAGGAGCTCCTCAAACACTACCAAATCACAGATGCCGAGACTGCTGCGATCGTCTCAGCACCTGGTCGGATCGAAGACGTCAGCGTCTGGGCCATCTTTGTCGAGCAAGCTGATGGCCACTACCGCGTCCGTATGAGAAGTAAGGCTCTGGTGATCAATGAGATTGCAAAACGCCACGATGGTGGAGGCCACCCACTCGCTAGTGGAGCCAATTCTTATTCCTTAGAAGAGAACGAGCAAATCTATCGGGAACTACAGGAAGTTGCCAAGGCCAAATAGATAATGAAAATCAATCAAGTAGGTCAGTTGTTTCTAGTGGAGACGACTGACTTTTTTCGTTTTGAACAAAAAACGAATGAATCTTAATAAAATTTAGAAAAATGTGAACAATTTCTTCAAACTCCATTCCAGTTTGAGCTTATTTATGTTATAATAATCACAAAAAAAGGAGACCTTTTATGCATAAGCATCGTATTTTTATCATTGCTGCATCTGCAGTTGCAATTTTAGGAAGTTTTTTACCTTGGGCCTCAGCTTCAGCTGGAGCATTAGGTAGCATGACTGTCAGTGGTACTCAAGGAGATGGTTGGTTAATTATTTTCCTTGCAATTGTATCCATTGTTCTTTCTTGTTTAAAAAATTATAAAAAACCTATGGAAAAACCTTTTGCAATTGGTGTAATCGTCATTGGAGCTATTCAAACAATCATTTCAATTATTGATGTAATCAATATAAATAAATATGCTGTTAATTTTGGTGGCTTTGGAATTTCACTTGGTTTTGGTTTGATTCTTTGTTTACTAGCAGGCATTGCTACTGTAGCTACTGGGCTCTTAGCTATGTCTGGCGGTAAAATCACTAAAGGAACATTCCAAGAACTTGCATCAACAACTAAAGGATTTGCCCAGTCTATTGCTTCATCTGTCCAATCACCTCAACAACCTGGTCATCCTGGACAACAACAATGGCAACAACCACAACAAGGGTTTGGACATCCTGCTCCAGGACAAGGATTCCAACAAGCGCCTCAACAGCCGCAACAAGGGTTCCAACAAGCACCTCAACAACCGCAACAAGGGTTCCAACAAGCACCTCAACAACCGCAACAAGGATTCCAACAAGCACCTCAACAACCGCAACAAGGATTCCAACAAGCACCTCAACAGCCTCAACAAGGATTCCAACAAGCGCCTCAACAAGGATTCCAACAAGCGCCTCAACAGCCGCAACAAGGGTTCCAACAAGCGCCTCAACAACCGCAACCTGGTTTCCAACAAGCGCCTCAACAGCCGCAACCTGGTTTCCAACAAGCGCCTCAACAGCCGCAACCTGGTTTCCAACAAGCACCTCAACAACCTTGGCAACCAGAACAGCCAACTACTGAACCTGGTCAAGAATAAAAGATTTCTATTGATCTTGCATGTCTAACATTTCCTTTCTCGGACTGTTAGACAGAGTGGGAAAAGCTTACCTAACAGGATGAGCTTCTCCCGCTTTTTTCTTTATAAAATGCGAAAAATTTGGTAAAAATCCTTGCCAAACTCTTTTGTTTTTGATAAACTAGCTTAGTAACAATCTATGGCTCGGAAAGAGACCATGGCAGAAAGGAATTATTGCAAAATGAAAAAAGATATCCATCCAGAATATCGCCCTGTTGTCTTCATGGACACTACTACTGGTTATAAGTTCCTTAGTGGTTCAACTAAGTACTCTAACGAGACTGTTGAATTCGAAGGTGAAACTTACCCATTGATCCGTGTTGAAATTTCATCAGACTCACACCCATTCTACACTGGACGTCAAAAGTTCACTCAAGCAGATGGACGTGTGGATCGTTTCAACAAAAAATACGGTCTCAAATAAGAAACCAATCAAAACCACTTCCACTTGGCAGTGGTTTTTTCTTGTCCTTCTCAGCACTAAAATACCGCCCCTTCAGGCTTCCTGAAAGAGCGGTTTTCTTGTTATTCGTAGTCGCCACCGGTAAAGTTGAAATATTCTTCTAAGCTTTTTCCTGATGCCGCGACATCTTTTGCATCTTCTCCGATATAGCGAAGGTGCCAGCTTTCAGGCATGTAACCTGTGCTCGCTTCTTTTCCTTCTTGATAGCGGACGATAAAGCCATACTTGGCAGCATTCTTGAGCAACCATTTGCTTGCGCCTGCTTCTTGGACCAGATTGCCACTAGTATCGATGAGGTCAAATGCTAGACCTGTCTGGTGCTCACTATAGCCAGGACGAGCTGAGTAGCGATCTGCTGCAGCTGCACCGTCTTGATTGACATAGCTTTGGTAGAGATCAACCTGGGTTTCATAACTGCGGAAACCACTGTACTGATCGCTAATAGCATAGCCTTCAGCCTGCATGGCTGCAATCAACTCGTGCAAGGCCTCAACAGCTGTTGGATCCTCACCTGGATTGTAGTCTGCAGCTAAGGGATAGTGCTTGTTGGCGATGACGATATCTCCAGACTTCCCTTGGACACTGTAATAAGAACCATTGAAGGAAACACCTTTGTCTACTGTGACTTCACCAGCCTTCTTCGTTGACTTTTCGTTATCATCAGACGAACTTGCTTCAGATGATCTTCTTTCTTTTCTAGTGGATGACTGCTCGACTTGCTTACTGGAAGCAGGCTCATTTTGTACCGAGTTCTTTGAATCGTTCTGTTGGCCACAAGCTCCCAGACTCAATATGAGAAGGCCTGCAAGCGTCAATTTTTTCATGCTTAATTTCATCATTAATCTCCTAATTGCCAGCTGTGACCGTAATAGCCGTAATCACGTAAGTATCCCCTACTGGTTTTAGTGTATAGGTCTTATCCTTACTACTCTGGCTATCTTTTCGGCTGGTCACATAGTGTACAGTATATTCTTCATGGGTTTTCGCGATTATCATTCCGTTCTCTTCGGTAACGCTGAGAACGTTGAAACACCTGGTGTATAGTAGTCGATTTCAGCCTTCTTGACTCCTCCACCTGTTGTCCACTCCACCATTTCCTTGTAGGCGTCACTTGAAGTGTCATAGTACTTGGAGTAGGTGTTGGATCTACTTGAGACAGATGAGAAGACATCTGTGCGGTAGTCTTGAAGGAAGGAGGTTACAGAGGCCTTTTTCTCTTCAGCCTTCTTAGCTTCTTCTTCCTTAGCTTTGCGTGCTGTCTCAGCATCTTTCAATCGTTTAATCACATCTTTAGAAAGTTTCAAAGTGATGACTTCATCATCATCTGAAGTTTCTCCAATAGTGACTTTTGACTTTTCAGTTGTATAGCTCTCACCATTCAAGTTAAAGACAGCGTGAACTTCTATTTCTTGATGGGCCACTACATCAACTTCAAATAAGGTGCTTGTGCCGACTTCCTTACCATTAACTGCAACCTTGATATCCGTTGGATTGCTGACTTCTTCTGGGAATTCAACCTCAAGAAGACGTTTCTCCGAATTAAAAGTCAAGTTCAGCTTATTTTTAGAGGCTTGAGCCGGATCTAACTTCACACCACTAGAGATTTTTCCAACTTCGGTCTTCCCATCTAGTTGCATGTCTCGTGAAGCAAAGTGAACTTTTCCAAGCTTGGTCGTTTGGTTCTTCTTGAGCACTGTCGACTCTTTTTCGCTGGTCTTAAGCTTGGCATCATCTAGATTCGTAGTTGCTGTGACTTCAAGTGGATAAGTCGTAATGCGGTATTCTTGAAAAATACCAAATTTCTTATTCGCTTTCTCAATTCCAATCAGCAGATTCTGTTTTTTATCCTTGACAATACCTGTTTTCGAAGACTGGGCGATATGATCTAATTCGTAAATGACATCGATCTTCTGAGAAGTCATATAGTCTAGTAAGCTTTGAGCTTCTTCCTTGGTCCACTTATCCTTTTCACTAGAAAGAATGCTAGCTACTTCTCGATAATCCTTATGTTCAATAGCCGTAACCAATTTATCTACTGTAACCTGTGGGCCGGTTGTTGACGAGAAGTAATAACCTAGACCAGACAAAATCAAGACCAATAAAGCAAGTAGACTAAAGAGAAAGACTTTCTTTTTCTTATCCTTTTTCTTGCCTTTCTTAACAGAGTCCTCTTGTTCGAGTGCATTTCCTGTCACTATTGTTTCAACTGGCTGGGGCAGGATTTCTGGTTCCTCTGATGAGCTTGTCACTGGGGCCAAGACATGTGTTGTTTGATTGTCCTCTTCCAACTCAACTGAAGGAGCAGGTACTTCAACGATTTCAAAATTCTGACTTCGTGCAGCTTCAATCTCTTCAGAAACTGGTGATCGTCCATAAAGAGTAACGAAGCGCTCTTCCCAAGCCTGTTGGAGAGGATTTACAACCTCTTCTACCGGTTCCTGGTTTCCTAGTCCTGTAGGTTCCGTTGGTACCTGATCAATCGCCACTCCTGCAATCGATTTGATTGCCTTAAAATCAAAGCCAGTCTCTCTTCCTGCAATAAATTCTTCAGCAGTCGGTTTACGACCGATTACTTTTTCAAATAATTCTACCCATTTCTTTTGCATGAATCTTTTCTCCCTCACTATAAAATAGGGAAAGTGGATCTCCCACCTTCCATTTCATGGTATATCTAGAATCTAAAGTTTGAGAAACTTGGAGTATTTGGAATAAAACCTGCAGCTACTTGTTCTAAAATACGAGCATTCACATAAAGGACAAAGATTGCAATGAGAAAAACGATTATAGATGATGCCACCAAAAGCAAAAATCTGTCAGCTTTTAAGCTTGATTTGTTCAAACCTATGTGAACTACATAGCAAGTCCCAACAAAGAATAATAAGAAAATGAGGTAGTTTACTAATCCATAAAATTCATAAACTTTAATAAGTCCTGTTAAGAAAGCAAGCAGAGCAAGTGGTAAATTGTAGACGGATAAGCGTCCAAACTCTTCAAATGAGCGACCATAACTATATTCCTTGTCTTGAAGAACCACGCGACGGACAAAGAATCCTGTTACTTGGAAAGCATAAATAGTAAAGAACATTGAAATCAATGTTAACATAAAGGCACGGAAGTCCATTCCATATCCGCCTGTAAAACCAATAGCTGTGAAAAAAGTTGCCAAGGTCAAGACAAATGCTGTCAAGACATATTGCAAAATTCCATTGAGAGCTTTTGTATTATACTCTGCTGATGGACGTTTCAAGGCTGAAAGGAACCAATTCCAATAACCACCAACAGCTATACCAAATTGACTTGGTTGTGCATAATAGGCTTGACCTGGTTGAGGTTGACCTGGATAAGGTGCTTGTTGGAATCCTTGACCTGGAGCTTGACCTGGAGCTGGTTGACCAAATCCTGGTTGCGGCTGTTGTTGAGGCGCTTGTTGGAAGCCATTTGGTTGAGCACCAAAGGCTGGCGCTTCTGGCGCAGCATTGAACTGTGGCGCTTCTTGTACTGGTGCTTCAGGCGCAGCAGTATATTGTGGCGCTTCTTGCACTGGTGCTTCTGGGGCAGCAGCAAATTGTGGCGCTTCTTGCACTGGTGCTTCTGGGGCAGCAGCGAATTGTGGTGCTTCTTGCACTGGCGCTTCTGGGGCAGCACTAAATTGTGGCGCCTCTTGAACTGGCGCTTCTGGTGCAGCATTGAACTGTGGTGCTTCTTGTAGTGGCGCTTCTGGGGCAGTAGCGAATTGTGGTACTTCTGGAGCTGGTGCTTCTGGGGCAGCAGCAAATTGTGGTGCCTCTTGCACTGGTGCTTCTGGGGCAGCAGCGAATTGTGGTACTTCTGGAGCTGGTGCTTCTGGGGCAGCAACAAAGCCAGCGTTTGCTTGCTCTGGAGATACTGGAGCCCCTACAAATTGTGAAGCCTCTTGCGCTGCTTGTTCTTCTTGGAACTCACCCGCAGCCAATGCTTGAGCAATCTCAGTTTCAGTTGCTGAACGACCGTTCACAGCTTCAAAGTAATCAAGCCAATCCTGTTTGATCATAAAATAATCTCCTTATAAAACAAAATACAGATATATTATATAAAAATTTCCACTAGAATTCAATGTTCTACCGGAATCCACAAGCTGCGATCTCCCAACTAGTCAAATGCATCCATGCCACCTTGGACGTTGGTCACGTCATAGCCCTCTTCTGCCAAAAATTGGCAGGCACGGGCCGAGCGTCGACCAGACTTGCAGATGACATAATAGGCTTGGTCTTTGTTCAGCTCTGAATAGCGTTCTGCCAACACTGATAAGGGAAGTAAGGTCACTCCATCCAGATGGAGGGCATCATATTCCTCCTGCTCACGGACATCGAGGACTTGGATTTCTCCTGCCTGGTACTTTGCTACAAAGTCATTAAATGGAATTTCTTTCATGATTTCTCCTTTTTGATGCCACTATGGCAAGGTTAGTATTTCATAGTTAAAGTCAATGGATTCTAAAAAGTGGAACAGGTCTTGGGTTTTGATAAAAACCGTCTTTTCATTCGTGTTCGGATGGAAGGTCATGATTTCCTCCGACACAATGGCCTGATCAAAATAGACGAGAATATCTTTTTCTGCATTATTTAACAAGCCAAAGGGAGATACTGTCCCAGCTGGTAACTGCATTTTTTCTGCCAGAGATTCAGCTGAAGCCATACGGATCCGATTGGCTCCCACTTGCTCTTTGAAATCCTCCATATCCAAGGGTTTCTGGTCATCCATGATGAGCAGATAGTACTGGGTTTTCTTCTTGTTGGTCAAACATGGACTTGGTCCGGACCCCTTCTAGACCTTCAATATAGGAATCGGCCTGCTCAGTCGTGAAGGCAGGTGGGTGTTCCACCACATCAAATTCAATCCCGAGTTCGTCCAATTTGGCTTTGACTTTTTGATATGCATTCATGGCAATACCTCCTATTGTGGTTATCACTCATTATTCTTTTTGTACTCTCTTAAAATCTGCTGGACTCTAGCCTGGAGAGCTGGCACCACTTCTGCCTCAAACCAGGGATTCTTGGCCATCCAGATCTGGTTGCGGGGCGAAGGGTGGACCAGAGGGAAATAATCTGGCAGATAGTCCTTGTACCGACGCACCCGCTCTGTCACCTTGCCACTGACCTTCTCATGGAGATAGTAAGCTTGGGCGTACTGGCCGATCAAGAGAGTCAAGTCAATATCTGGACACTCCTTGAGGAGTTGAGGGTGCCACTTTTCCGCAAAGCCCTTGCGAGGTGGCAGGTCCCCTGACTTACCATGCCCTGGAAAATAAAAGTCCATGGGAATGACCGCAAATAGACCCGAATGATAGAAGGTTTCTTCATCGACTCCTAACCACTCCCTTAGACGGTCTCCACTCTTGTCCTTCCAATAGAGGCCTGCTTCTTGGGTCTTGAGACCAGGAGCCTGACCAATAATATTGATCCGAGCAGTCTTTGGCGCCGCAAATAGGGGCTCGATCCCTTTATCCGTATAGTCTTTGTTTTGTGGATCGGCCATGATGGCCTCTTTGATCCGCTCCAGTTGCTCCATTTCTCCTCCTCTAAGCAAAAACTCAGCCAGCAAGTGCCGACTGAGTAGCGTCTTATTTGATGAGTTCGTAGATGGCTTCTGCGTAGATTGCAGCTGCACGGTAGAGATCTTCTACATCCGCAAATTCATTGGCTTGGTGCATGGTGTTCACATAGTCTGGGAACATAGCACCGAAAGCAACCCCACGTTTCAATAGACGACCAAAGGTTCCGCCACCGATTACTTGCTCATGACCTTTCAGTCCGGTTTGTTTTTCATAGACACGCAAAAGCGTTGAGACCAATTCATCTTCCATTGGAACATAGTGAGGGGTGTGGCCGTGAGCAGACAAACTAACGGACGCCACTCCTTCTACTTTTTCAAGTCCAGCTTTGATGGTTTCTGGATCTGTTCCTTTAGGGTAACGAATGTTCAAGGCAATAGTGTTATCTGAGCTGTTTTCGTCGAAGTTGAAGACACCCGCATTCATGCTGAGAGCCCCCATCTTTCATCCACATGGGCAATGCCAAGTTTCTCACCAGCAAAGTCTTCATGAAGAAGAGAAGCTGACACCTGCAAGTAAGCTTTGGCATCTCCACCGAAGTCAAATTGGTTCAAGAAGAGAGCCGAGTAAGTTGCTCCATTGATTCCAGCTTCTGGAGTAGAGCCGTGGGCAGATTTCCCGATAATGGTGACTTTAAATTTACCGTCTTCCTCTGTTGCCACCTCATAACGAAGTTGGTGTTCATTGGCAAAGACCTCCAAGAGACCAGCTATATCTGGTAATTGGCCAGAAACGACTGCTGTCGCTGATTCTGGTACCATATTTTCACGAAGGCCACCGGTGAAGCTATGAAGATGCGCTTGACCTGTATTTTGACTACCAAAGTGAAGGTACTCAGTGATGTTTCCTTTTTCCCCGTTGATGATTGGGAATTCGGCATCTGGAGAGAAGCCAAAGTCTGGATCAGGAAGACCGACATGTTTGAAATAGTAGTCCATATCGCCCCAGCCAGATTCTTCATCTGTACCGACAACGAAGCGCACGCGCTTAGAAACTGGCAATCCCAGATCCTTGATGATTTTCAAACCGTAGTAACAAGCTACTGTAGGCCCCTTGTCATCTGATGAACCACGCGCATAAAGCTTGCCATCAATAATTTCAGGATTGTAAGGGTCTGTATTCCAGCCACTACCTGCAGGCACCACGTCCATGTGGGCAAAGATCCCGAGCTCTTCTTCCCCTTGTCCAAAGGTGAAGTGTCCAGCATAGTTGTCCACATTGGTTGTTTCGTAGCCATCACGCTTAGCAATTTCCAAGAATTTCTCAAGAGCTTTGACTGGTCCAGGTCCGTAAGGGTGAGTCGCATCCGCCTGGCTGTCATCCCGTTCTGAGTTGATTTCCAAGAGGCTGAAAAGGTCAGCCATCATTTCTTCGCGGCGTTTTTCTACTTCTGCTTTAAAGTCAATTGTTGTCATGCATTCCTCCGTAATTTCGATTTAAATTAAATATCCCAGAATTCCATCAGTGACTATCCAATAGCCTGCCAAAGGATTCTAGAAAACCGGACTTGTATCGTACGAAACGAGGACCATCCGGTTCTTTCTGTTGTTATTAGCGTTTTTCGATGATTTCGTCTACTGGCAAGCGGTAGCTAGGTTCTACCTTCTCCGCTGCGTAACCAACCGTGATCAAGAGTTCTGGACGGAAACGCTCTTCGATTTCCAAGACTTCGTTGACTTTTGATTTGTCAAAGCCAAGGATGATGTTTGAGCCGATTCCTTGGTCCGTCAGGGCCAATACCAGGTTCATTGCGACCAATCCAGCATTCAATGCCAAGTAATCGCTAATCTGTTGTTCATTGTAGCGAGCATATTCTGCAGGTAGGTTTTGCATGAAGTATTGCAACTGCTCCTCTGTGAAGTTCTGGACCCCACCGACACGTGCAATCTTCCGAGCCCGACGTTGCAAATCGGTATCCGTAAAGAGAGCGATGGTCACAGGTGCTTCCATGACTTGGTCATAGTTCCCACCATAGGCTAGTTTAGCCAATTCCGCATTTTTCTGACGAACGACCACGAATTTCCATGGTTGGCTATTGTGCGCACTTGGTGCCAAGGTCGCAATTTCAATAGCTGTCCGCACATCCTTTGGATCGACCGGTTGGTCTGTGAAATGCTTGATCGCATGACGTTTTTTGTTGAGTTCTAGGAATTTCATAGTCAACTTCCTTTTCTAATTCTATTACTTCTATTTTAACACAAAATGAAAGAGCTTGCAGAGTTTTTTCATTGAGGACCCTGTTTCCTTTTCAACTAGGCTACCCGCCCTTCTATGGACTCAGATTATTCCGACGCAGGACTTTCTTTTTCAAAGAACTGGCCACTAGATTCTTGGATTTTGTTGATGATATCATCGTAGTGAGAATTTCTTTCTTCCTCATTGGTATTGTTGATTTCTTGATAGTTCAACGGATTTTCAACCTTTGGTTCTGGCTTGCGACTGAGGAAATCAAGAGTCCCCAGAAGAAACAAAATCAGGATCACTAGAGAGGTCCAGCCAGTTTCCTTCTTAGGTAGCCGAACTCCCTTGGTCGAAAGAGATTTCCAACTAGGGTTTTGATGTAAGAGCTCATAGACTCTCTTTTGAGTCGGGAAGAGGGTCAACAATGCATACAAGGTCAGAAAGAGAAATGAGAAACTATGGACAGAAACCCAACTATACCTAATTTTTACCTTAAAGGCCTTATAACCAGCTCCCCCCATATACACTTCTAGGGCGAAGACGGCGATTATCAAAAGACAGAAAATCAGGAATTGGACTTTCCATAGTTTTCTTAATCCTAAATACTCTTTTTTGAGCAATTCTTCTTTGTCCTTGGCTTGGTCTACTTCTATCAGAGCTTGGGTGCTTGGTTTTACTTCACTATTACTTTCAGTTGATCCTACTTTCGCTTCAACTGGTTCTACCTGTCTAGCAAAATAGGCTTCCGCTTCCCTGATGACTTTGCTAAGGTTTTCTTCCGTCAGCAGATAAGGAAAGCCATTGATCATCCAATTGTCTTTCTTTTCTAGTTTATCTGGCTTCATAACATGAAGAGCAAAGTGTCGTCCAACCAAGCTAATTGAAAATCTCGCATCATAATATTCAGATCGAACTGAAAAATCAACGCCATAAACAGTCTGATCCTCGGTCAGTTTTTTCGTTTCCATAAAGGAAACGTCCTTTGTAAACGTCGATCGGATTATCTCTTGTACTTGGGAAACTTTCTCTTCAATGGTAGCAGAATCAAGGGGGAGTGTTAAAGCAGAAATCGTATCAGTGGAAGTATTCCCTTCTAGACTATCTTTAAACCAATCCAAGAAAGAAGTCATATTGGAAACAGTTAGATCAATAGGTTGAGGAAATGGGAAGTCTTGTCTTTCTATCCCAGACATTGCTGGGTCTATCTCTTCAAGGACAAACTGCTGACCCGCTATCTCAAAGCTAAAAAAAGTTGGATAATGAGGCAACAAACAAGTAAAGACAACCCTAAAGGGTTCATTCTTTTCGAAGGGTCTTCTCCAAAAGTCTATTTTTGCTATTCCCTCAAAGGTAGATTCTATCATTCTTTTAAGGAGGAAATACTTTTTTAAGAGATTATCAGGAGTCAGTGCTTCAGAAAACATAAGGCCAGGTTGATCCAGATAAGCTTTGATCTTTCCAAAGCTAGCTCGAAAACGATCTCGATCATACAAAAACTCCATCCCAAATCTTTCAGGCCCCCAGAGGAGTGATACATCGTTACCTTCAACCAACATATTTATTGCTGTCTTATACTCTTCAAGATGAACCTCAAGAATAAAAGTTGGACCATAAGCACTCCGGGCCGTAGTTTCTATGTCTACAATTTCGAAATGCTCACCAAAAACATGTTGAAGGGCTTGTCGGATATCATTTTCCACAAGCTCTCTATGCTGATCAACAGTTAATCCCATTTCTTTATTACTTACCCCTTATGCGTTTTTATAGACTGAAGGAAAGCATTAGCCTCCTTTAGATAGTCGTGTTGTTCAATCAAGGAAGTTAGAAGCTCGATGTTATGGCCCCGATAGTTATCCTCGCGTCTCAACTCTTCGTACATCTCAATAAATGGAAGGCCCTTGTCCTTGGCATCTTGGAGCTCTGCTTCATAGTCATACGCCACCTTCCGGAATTGCAGGTTGGTCACCCCATCTTCTTCGACATCGATCAGAGCATACTGAGCTCTGTGGTTTTGAATTGGTTCCCAGTCAAAATAAGGCATGCCAATAGTCCCGGGATTGAGGATCTGCTGGCCCTGACTGCCATAGCGAAGCAACTGCTTGTGAACATGACCGTAGATCGCCATATCCGTATGGTCATCGAGCAATTGGTCAAAGTTCTCCGTCGCATTAGCTGGACGCAAGTCTCCACCGTAATTCTTTTCTAGCAAGTTGTGGGTCAGTGAAAAGCGAATACCATTGACCTCCTTCTTCTCTACCAAAGGAAGGGATCGAAGCCAATCGATCCGTTTAGGATCCAGGCCTTCCATGAGGTACTGAGTAAGTCGGAGAAGCTGGATCTCCTGCGGATCCTCAAGCCCGTACTCGCCATCCAAAGCCTCTAGGATACAATCGTCCCAATTTCCACGAACAGCTGCTGTAATCGGAATCGCATCCAGCAATTCAAAAAGGTCCTCTCTTCCAGGTCCCGGTAGCAAAATATCCCCTAAAAGCCAGTATTCTGTCGCACCTAGAGCACGCGCATCTGCAATCACTGCCTCCAGGGCTGTCGTATCTCCGTGTATATCAGATAAAATAGCGATTCGATGGTTCATTATAAACTCCTTATGATTGGTATTGTTCAGAATTCTCCGCCACTTCCATCAAGGGACTTGCTTCTGCTTGCTGACCTTGATGGAGCTTGGCTTGCACTGCCTCCGCGACTGCTCGTGGGATACCAACCGTGACGATCTCATCCACAGTAGCTTCCTTGATCTTGGTCAGTGACTTGAAGTGCTTCATCAGTAACTGTTTGCGTTTTGGTCCTAAGCCTTCGATGCCGTCCAGCTGGGAGGAGAAGGAATTCTTGGACCGGAGCTGGCGGTGGAAGGTGATGGCGAAACGGTGGACTTCATCCTGGATCCGTTGCAGGAGGAAAAATTCCTGTGAGGTGCGCGAAAGTTCAATGACTTGGAGAGGATCGCCGAAGAGTAATTCATGGGTTTGGTGCTTGTCATTCTTTTGTAGGCCCGCAATAGGAATATCCAGCCCTAACTCCTCTTGAATGACTTGCTTAGCGATATTGACCTGGCCCTGCCCCCCATCGATGACGATCAGATCTGGTGGCGTCAGGCCATCCCGCATGACACGACTGTAGCGTCTGCGAATGACCTCCCGCATGCTGGCATAGTCATCTGGACCCACGACAGTCTTAATCTTGTACTTACGATAGTCCTTTTTGCTTGGCTTCCCATTGACAAAGACCACCATGGCTGAGACCGGACTGGTCCCCATGATGTTGGAGTTGTCAAAGGACTCAATGCGCACAGGGGTTGGAATTTGCAGGAGTTTTCCAAGGTTTTCAATGGCACCTTGGGTCTTTTCCATCGATTTTTCAAGGAGATTGAACTTCTGCTCCAGACTGACACGCGCATTCTTGATGGCCAGATTGACCAACTGCTTCTTCTCCCCACGCTGGGGCTTGAGGACCTTGGTATCTACTAAGGCCTTGACCGCTTCCTCATCGATGTCTTGAGGGATCAGGATTTCATTGGGGATCAGATGGGATTTCTCCTGGTAAAACTGCCCCACATAGGTCAAGAAATCCTCGTCTGGATCATTGTAGTAAGGGAAGAGATTGACATCGCGTTCGATCAGCTTGCCCTGACGGACAAAGAAGACCTGCACACACATCCAGCCCTTGTCCACATAGTAGCCAAAGACATCCCGGTTCTGCAAATCCTTGGCCATGACCCGCTGTTTGGTCCGCAGGGTCCCGATGGCCTGGATCAGATCGCGGTACTCAGCCGCCCGCTCAAATTCCATGTTTTGCGCAGCGGTAGTCATCTTGAGCTTGAGCTCATCGATAATCTTGTCATCCTGCCCCTTGAGGAAATCAGAAACCTCCTGAGCCATGCCCTTGAAATAGGCCTCGTCCTTGTGGCAGACTGTGTGAGCCATGCATTGCCCTAAATGGTAGTAAAAACAGACCTTGGAAGGCGGATTGGTACACTTACGGAATGGGAAAATCCGATCCAAAAGCCGTTTGATCTCATTGGCTGCTCCCACATCTGGATAGGGACCGAAATAGAGACCACCATCCTTTTTGACCTGGCGCGTGATGATGAGGCGCGGATAGCGCTCATTGGTAATCTTGATGAAGGGATAGGACTTGTCATCCTTGAGCATGATATTGTACTTGGGCTTGTTCTCCTTGATGAGGTTGATCTCAAGAAGTAAGGCCTCAATATTGGACTCAGTGACAATAAATTCAAAATCCACAATCTCAGATACCAGGGCTTCCGTCTTGGTATCATGGCTCCCTCTGAAATAGGACCGCACCCGATTGCGAAGATTCTTGGCCTTCCCCACATAGATGATGGTACCGTTCTTGTCTTTGTGAATGTAACAGCCCGGACTCGTCGGCAAAAGCTCGAGCTTGGATTTAATCAAGTTGTTCATACTCTCTATTATAGCAAAAAAGAGGGATATAAAATAATCCTTTCATGAATGGAAACAAACTATTATTTTACATAAGACAGTTAGATGTTTATAAAAAAATTGAATCTTTTATTCATTTAAGAGGATCAAAAACTTTCCGCTGTGAGAAAAATGCCTGAAACATAATTGTTTCAGGCATCGGAATTATTGAGACCTTAGGCTCAATAATTAGTCATGGAACTTCTTCGAAGTTCGCTGACGTCCGTACTCACCTAAGGAAAGTTTTTCAGAAGATTTTATCTTCAATTTGAGAGAGAGCTAAAACGATCCCTCTTGATATTAATAGCCTCTTAGGTAAGGAAGTAAGGACATAAGAGTTGTCCCAAGGACCAAGACCCAGAACCAGAAGGAATACATGCTTCTTTGGAAGACGCCTGGTGCTGGTCGGTTTTCTTGAATGTAGTGAAAAATAGCTTTTCTCTTTAAAATCAAGACGATGGTAAAGGCGATGGTTCCCCCTAAAAAGACAAGAATTTGAACCCACTCGGCTACATTCATATTGACATGCGTGCCGAGGTAATGAAGCCCTTGAGAGAGGACTAGGTTGTTAAAGATATGGTAGAAAATAGCCCACCAGATCGAATACTCGAAGGTCAAATAACCAAAGCCAAAGCCGATAATCGTCGCAAAGAACAACTGATCAAAATTGGCATGGAACATTCCAAAAGCCAAGGCTGTCATGACGATCGCAAAGACTTTTCCATACTTTTCTAAGGCTCTCAGTCCAGCTGCCCGGAATACCAATTCCTCTGTGATAGGACCGATTAGGGTCGCATAGAGCAAGAGACTCCAAGATTGGCTGAGTTGTTCAGACATGTCCTCTTGAGGCTTGAAAAAGCCCAAGGTTTCCATCATGTGGTCCAATAGCTGAGATAAGGCACTAGAAGCCAATTGGGCAAACCCCAAGAAGGCAATGAACACTAAGAAAGTCTGCCAGGTCATCTTGCGTCCCTTTTGTCTCACATCTCCTTTGAAGAGGGATCCTTGCCGATAAAGGGCAAATAGGAGGACACCTATACTGACAGATATCAAGTAGCTAACCCCATTTCCATTGATGATTTTTTCTACATACTCCTGCTTCTCTGCCATCTCCAATCCATACCGTCCAAACATAAAGAGGGTAACGGCAAAGGTCGAAATGATGCTGACAAAGACCATGACCAAGAGATAGAGGCAAACCATCCCTGAAAAGCTTCCCAAATCCTTTTTGGGATCTATAAATCGATTGAACTGTTTCATCCATTCACTCCACTAATCTACTGTTTTTCTTTTCCGACTCCACCCGTAGCACCATCCAAAAGCCCCTTCATACAAAACAAAGAAAATCAGAAAGGCATGTAGGAAATAGTCCTCCGGTAAAGCTAGAATAATCGAATCCCGATAAGGATCAAAGAGCCAGGTAGCATCTCCGACAAAAAGGACTTGGTGAAAGAGGGTAAAGAATTGATCAAACCAATAAAGAGGGTTACTCCTCCTATGATAATCGGTAAGAGAACCATCCCACCAAATAAAGGGCGATAGAGGCCTGAGTAGCCCTTACGCATCACTGTTCGAATAAATCGTACAGCTACTGGCAACAAGACCAAGAATAAGGCTTGGGTCAGGTGAAAGAGGTATTTGACTGCCTGGAAATGATGCAGGCCATCTGAAGAGGATGGAAAATCCGGCATCTCCAGCTTCCAGGTAAAAGGACTGGTCAAATACTGCATAAGGATCTGAAAATTCTTCTGGATGACTGCAGGAGCCAAACCAGTCCTATTCTGGATTCGTAACCAGCTAATCTCCATGGGATAGATCAACCAGGCTACAAGAATGGTCCCCAAAATCACCGTTGCTAAGAGCCAGAGGACAAAGCCCGTTACTTTTAACCGGTCACGCATCGAAATCCCACTCCGCTAAGCTCGATAGGACGTGCGTTGGTGGCAAGGGTAGGTCTGGCACTTCTTCTGGCTTGGTAAAGCCAGTGGTCACCAGCAAAGTAGGGATGCCATTGTCAATCCCTGCTCGGATGTCGGTCAGGTAATTGTCTCCCACCATGACCACTTCTTCGCGCTCTAGTCCTAGGTGAGAGATGGCCTTATCCATGATGATGGCATTGGGCTTACCGATAAAGGTCGGCTTCACGCGCGTCGCCGCTTCAATCAGGGCATTTAAAGCACCAGCCCCTGGCATCATTCCCCGCTCTGTCGGGATATTGAGGTCTGGATTTGTCCCGATAAAATGGGCTCCCTTTTGAATAGCCAAGGTCGCAATGGAGAATTTCTCGTAGTCCACTTCCCAGTCGAGACCCACCACGACATAGGCTGGATTTACCGTATCTTCGACAAAGCCTGCCTCAGCAATGGCCTGTTTCAAGCCTACATCTCCAATGACATAGGCAGTTTTCCCAAGATTCATGTCCACCATATAATCAATGGTTGCTAGTGTCGCTGTATAGATGGTATCCAGTGGCGTTTCGATATTGAACTGGCCTGCCAGCATCTCTTGAACCATTTCCGGCGTCCGGGTAGTATTGTTGGTCACAAAGAGATAGGGGATTTGACGCTCTTGCAATTCGTGGACAAAGGCTTCCCCAGCTGGGATCCGCTCCTTGCCCTTGTAGATGGTTCCATCTAAGTCAATTAAATAACCCTTATAAGTCATGGGATTCTTGGTCTCCTTTTTCACTTGCTTCCTCTGCTACTTTGTCCTGATCTTGAAACTGGCCTCCTGCTCCATACAGAAGCAAGCAAGCCCCGTATAAGGCAAATTGAAGGACCAGACCGAAGAAATTGATGCTTGCTTTCCAGCCTGAGTAAAGAGGAAGGATGAAATCATCAAGATGACGATGGTCACCATCAAGCCACCGATCTTAGCCTGATCAATGGTGATGGTATAGACGCTGGACTCTTTATCCTCATTGCTTTCTTTCCCTGCCTGGATAGGTTTCATAGTCTCGATGAAATCTGTCATTAAGGTCGCTGCAAGGCTGACAGTCGTACTGAAGAGGACACCTTGGGAGAGCTTATCAAAGAAGTTACTCCAGAAGCTACCCGATTGGCTGGTGATACTTAAGGAAAAGACAACGACAGGTAGGATAAAGGCTAAAATCAAATGAATCCAGACACGATACCAGCGAACATCTTCCTTTAGAAAACGCATAAAGGCTTCAAAACTCAACCGATAGCGGACAAAGCGAACTGCTTCTTCAATAAAGATATAAAAGGCTGCGACTAAGGTTAAGAAACCATCTCCCAACACATAGAGGGGATTTTTCTTACGACGAGCATAAGCAACAACCCGCCGTTGAACCTCCATCAAGTCTTCTTTTTTCTGTTTTAATCTTCGTTTTTCCATAATGTTTCCTTATCTATTTCTTCCCAAGTGATGAGGGCTTGGGCATGGATTTGGCCTTCTGATGAGATGACATGATTGCTGATCATCCCTTCCCGCTCGACGCTAGAGGTGATCATCCCTCCAGGTAATACTTCTTTGACATACTTAAGATGGACCCGTTTTGGGATATGCTGGGTTAGGAATTCCGCTCCCATGACTTCAAAGACCCAGTCCAAGTACTTGCTGTTGTTGACATGGCCGTTCATATCTAAATCATAGAAACGCACATGGTAGTCCTGCTCCATGGCCCCATTCAGCTCTGGATAGCGTGGACCACGGCGGATCTTCTTCTCAAATGGTGACTCATATGGCTCTGTGATCTCCTCTGGTACAGATTGGACCTTGCGGCTGTCCCGATCCATCAAGACGAAGGTCGCCACCATCTCGACAATCGCTTCCCCCTTCTGGTCTCTAACGACAAAGGAACGGTAGCAAAAGAGACGATTGTGGGCGAGGGCTTGAGTCTCAATGGTAATCAGTTCATCAAAAACCGGTAGGCGATGAACCGTGATGTCATAGTCGGTGATGATCCAGACCAGATTGCGCTGCTCGAGCAAGTCCCTGTCACTGACCCCCAGCTCCATGGACTGCATGCCTGAGACCTGCAAGGACAGGAGGATGAGCTGTGGCATCTTGATAAAGCCATTCACATCGCTCATATCAAAGGGAACCTTCATGTCATACTGATAAATTTTAGCCATCGTTTACTCCAATATAAATTTCTCTGCTACGGTATCACCAAGGAACAAACCTCTCTTGGTCATCCGAACTTGCTTGTCATCTGGAACCAAAAGTCCCTGCTCCGTTAGACTGGCCACCACTTGTCCATAGCGTTGGTCAAAGGACACACCGAATTTTTCTTCAAAACGTGCCTTGGACACACCTGTCTTTTTCCGTAGACCGAGGAACAACTCCTCTTCCATCTTCTCTTCCAGTGTCAGGTGCTCCTCTGTGATTCGAGCCTTACCTGCTTCAACTGCCTCCAGATAATGCCGGATAGGTCCGTGATTCTTGTAGCGAATCCCATCCACATAACCAGAAGCTCCTGCTCCTAGACCATAGTATTCTGCATTATCCCAGTAGACCAGATTGTGGCGGCTTTCAAAGCCAGGCTTGGAAAAATTGGAAATCTCATAGTGCTCAAAGCCTGCTTTTTCCAATTCCTCAATGATGTACTCGAACATCTCTGCTTCCAGCTCCTCTTTCGGTAGAGGAAGCTTGCCCCGTCTCATCCGATTCATAAAGACCGTGTGGTTCTCTAAAATCAAGCTATAGAGACTCATGTGGGGAATGTCCAGATCAATCGCCTTAGCGACATTTTCCTTGACCTGGTCCATGGTCTGACCGGGCAGAGCATAGATCAAGTCGATCGAAATATTGTCAAAGCCTGCCTGCTTGAGGTGACGGATATTGTCATAGATATCCTGCTCCTGGTGGCTCCGACCAATCTTCTTCAACATTTTATTATCAAAGGTTTGAACCCCCAGAGAGACCCGATTGACCTGAGAGTCCTTGAGGACTGCGATCTTATCTGGATCCAAATCTCCAGGATTGGCCTCGATGGTAAACTCCTCTACCTCCGATAGTCCATGACCTTGGGCAATTCTGTCAAGAGATAGGCCAGTTGCTGGGCAGATAGAGCTGTCGGGGTCCCTCCACCGATGTAGAGGGTCCGGAGTTTGCCAATCTCATATGACCGGGTCTCCTGGATCAGGTGTTCCAGATAGGCATCGACCGGTTGATTCTTGATAAAAACCTTCGAAAAGTCACAATAATAACAAATCTGGGTACAAAATGGAATATGCACATAGGCAGAGGACGGTTTAGCTTGCATAACCTTTATTATACCACATTTCGCACCAAAGCCCGAGCAGAAAAGGGAGGGTAAAGTAAGAATTTCCTTGACAAGAAGGAATGAAAGGAATAGAATAAAGCTAATCACATTCGGAGGTAAGGAGATATGAACAACTAAGTTTCGTTAAATAAGATACTTTATTTAGTGGACTGCTTGTTCTATCTCTTTTTGTGTACCCTTTTGCCTATTCTCCAACTTCTTGTTGGCTATATTAGGTCTTTTTCTGTTTGGGTTCCACTTGAATACAGCTCTACTAAATAGGTAGAGCTGTTTTTTTGTCCCAGTAGAAAGGAATCTTATGCTAAAACTATCCCACCTCACCATCCGCCACACAAAAGATTTACGCGATCTGGTTCGCAATCTGTCCCTAACGATTCATGAAGGAGAAAAAGTTGCTATTATTGGCGAAGAAGGGAATGGAAAATCTTCCTTACTTCAGGTCCTCATGTCCCCAAAATCTCTACCAGATTATCTGACCATAGAAGGAGAAATCACCACTTCCTTTCACTCCTATGCCTATATTCCCCAGACTTTACCGGAAGCTTTGAAGGGAAAAACCTTGGAAGAATATTTTTTTGGAGAGGACGAGCTAGACTATGCCACCCTCTACAGACTGGCTGATCAATTGAATTTTAATAGCGAGCGCTTTACAAGCTCCCAAACTATAGGAAGTCTATCTGGAGGAGAAGCCCTCAAGGTCCAACTGCTTCACGAGCTTTGTTGTCCTCATGAATTGCTTTTTTTAGATGAACCTTCAAATGATCTGGATTTGGAGACCTTGGACTGGCTCCAGCAGATGATCCAAACGAGCCCCCAAACCATAATATTTATTTCCCATCATGAGGATTTTTTGACTCAGACGGCGGATACCATCATACACCTCAGACAGATCAAACACCGCAAGGAAGCTGAAACCATCGTAGAGCACCTAGGCTATCAAGACTATAGTATCCAGAGGGAACAACAATTTAAGCAACAGTCTCAGCAAGCGGCCAACGATCAACGAGCCTACAAAAAAACAATGGAGAAGCACCGTCGTGTCCGTCAGCAAGTCGAAACCTCCTTACGAAACACCAAAGATAGCACTGCTGGACGTCTCCTGGCAAAGAAAATGAAGTCCCTCCTCTCACAAGAAAAGCGCTTCGAGCGAGAATTCCAATCCATGACTTCCCAACCCTATGATGAGGAAATCATCAATCTGCATTTCCCTTCCCTCACTCCCTTGTCTCCTCAAAAACGTGTCCTTCTCTTAGATCAGGAAGAGCTCGCAATTGGTGATCGTGTCCTAGTCAAGAACCTCTCCCTCACACTTCAAGGGCAGGATAAGATAGGGATTATCGGTTCCAACGGTGTTGGGAAATCCACTTTCCTAAAAATGATCTGGGATCTTTTACAAGAGAATAAGAGTATCCGAACTGCCTATATGCCTCAAGATTACACTGAACGCCTCCCTCTAACTCAGACACCCGTTCAATTTCTACAGCATTCAGGCGATCGCGAAGAAATCAACACCATTCAATTGCATTTAGCCTCCCTCAACTTTACCTATTCTGAAATGCACCATCCGATCTCTGAACTTTCTGGTGGCCAGCAAGGAAAACTCTTTCTCCTTCAATTAGTGCTTACAAGTCCCCAGTTTCTGCTCTTGGACGAACCTACTCGTAATTTTTCCCCCACTTCCCAACCAGAAATTCGTCGCCTATTCGCAGACTACCCAGGTGGACTAGTTACAGTGTCCCACGATCGTTCCTTCCTCAAAGAAGTCTGCCAAAAAATCTATCGTCTGACTGAAAATGGTTTGGTAGAAATTGAGGCTCTCTAACGTAAAAAAGATTGGCTAAAAAACCAATCTTTTACATTGAAAATAAAGTCCTCTTAGAAACTTTCCTTAGGTGAGAACGGACGTCAGCGAACTTCGTAAAAGTTCCATGACTTAGTTTTGAACCTAAGGTTTCAAAACTCCCGATTGAGGCTGGAACAAAAGTCCTAGCCTCTCAATTGTCTTTGCATTGTCGAGCAAGACGCAGTGGTTGAGTGGGCTCTACTACGCTGATTTCATCAGCTTTCATAGCCCTACTCAACTGTGCGGAGGTGGGACGACGAAATCGAATTCTAATGAATTACCGATTTCTGTCCCACTCTCACTTTTCTCACTTTGGAAAGTTTCAATAGAGGATTTGATAACTCTGAATTTGTTAGATTTGTATAAAAGAACAGTTCGTCACTGTTCTACAAGCTTGGTTTTGACCAATTATTTTATCTAATTTCCCCCTGCCTCTTGTCCCATTTCCTGGGTGCGCTTGTAGGCAGCTTCCACACCTGCAATAATGTCGCCCCGTAAACCGACTTGTTCTAAGCGGTTGACTCCTGCGATGGTAGAGCCACCTGGGCTACAAACTGCATCTCGCAAGCGGGCTGGGTGCTCGCCTGTCTCTAGGACCATTTGACTAGCTCCTTGGAAGGTCTGGGCCGCCATTTGCAAGGCTTGCTCTCGAGTAAGCCCTAGCTTACTCCTGCATCCGCCATAGCTTCAATCATCTGATAGACAAAGGCTGGACCACAGCCTGCAACAGCCGTTGCAGGATCCATTAATGCTTCCTCGATTTCGTAGAGAGCCCCTGCTCCTGCTAAGAGCTGGTTGACTTGGGCTACTTGCTGATCTGTCACTGCTTGAGAGCGAGCCAGACTGATAACCCCTTGACCAATGGCTACGGGCGTATTGGGCATGATGCGGATGAGACCCACCTGGTCATTCTGGATCACATCAGCCATTTTTTCTAGCTCCAGGCCTGCAGCCATGGATACCAGCAAGAGATTGGAGCGTTGAGCCAAGATTCCTTGATACTCTTCTAGGAGAGGACAGATCTGGTAGGGTTTGACCCCTAAGAAGATGACCTCCGCCTCTTTAAAGGCCTGTTCAAGATCAGACACTGTTCCCCCAAACTGTTTGATGAATTCTTCCACCTTTTGAGGGGAGCGGTTGACCAAAAGTAGGCCTGTAGCTGCTACTTCTTTGCGACCGCTTTGGCCAGACTGGCTCCCATATTCCCAAGTCCGATAAATGCTACTTTCATGACTTACCTCACTTGACCATTTCCAGTGACCAGATACTTATAACTGGTTAGCTCACGCAAGCCCATGGGACCACGCGCATGCAACTTCTGGGTCGAGATGCCCATCTCACAGCCTAGGCCGAACTCTCCGCCATCTGTGAAGCGGGTCGATGCATTGACATAAACGGCCGCCGAGTCTACCTGGTTACTGAAGAGTTCAATGGCTGTCGCATCTTCAGAGACAATAGCATCTGAATGGTGGGTACTGTGGGCTTCGATATGAACGATGGCTTCTTCTACAGAAGGGACGACCTTCACGGCCATGACATAATCTAAGAATTCCGTATCAAAGTCAGTCTCAGAAGCTGGTGAACCGTTAATGATTTGCTGGGCTTGAGCATCCAAGCGCATCTCCACTGGTACCGGAGCCTCGTCTACCAAGACTTTCTTCACTAGTGGCAGAAAGTCCCCTGCAATAGCTTCATGCACCAAGAGGACTTCCATAGCATTGCAGACGGATGGTCGGCTGGTCTTGGCATTCTGAATGATACTGAGAGCCTTGTCTAAATCTGCCGCTTGATCGACATAGACGTGAACAATCCCTGTTCCTGTCTCAATCACAGGGACAATTGCTTGCTCTACGACTGCCTGGATCAAGCCAGCTCCCCCACGTGGGATGAGAAGGTCTAGATCCCCCTTGGCCTTCATCATAACCAGACTGCTCTCCCGACTGGTATCTTCGACCAACTGGAGGACAGCGGGATCAATAGTGGTCGCTTGCAAACCTGTCTTTAAGGCGCTAACGATGGCATGAGCCGTCTGATAGGCATCCTTGCCACTACGCAGGACAACGGCACTCCCGCTTTTCAGGGCCAAGGCTGCTGCATCAGAGGTCACGTTGGGACGACTTTCATAGATAATCCCAATGACCCCCATGGCCACTCGTTTCTTTTGAATGACCAAACTGTTCTCCAGGGTCCGCTCCTCTAAGAGTTCTCCCACTGGATCGGGTAGGGCAGCCACTTGGAGAATCCCATCAGCCATGACTTGAATGCGCTCTTCTGTCAAGAGCAGGCGATCCAGCATCACCTCCGAAATCCGGCCCTGAGCTGCTTCCATATCCAATTGATTAGCAGCCAAAATGTCAGCTGTGGCGTCAACCAAGGTGTCGGCCATCGCTCTTAAGGCTTTATTTTTCTCATCACTTGTTGCAGTATTAATACTTTTTTTGGCCTGTTTAGCCAGGCGAATCTGATCGATCGTCTCCATCTAATCCCTCCTTTAAAATTCTGTAAATAAGAGTTCTACCTCAGGTGTGATGGTAATCCAATCATCCCGGTGAATGACGATGCCCTTTGGCTTTTGCCCATGGAGCAAATCCTTAATGGCTGCAGCCCCTAAGCGGGTACGCCCTTTCCCAATGACCTGTCCAGTCTCTGCATCATGAACCGTGATAATATCGGAGAAAGAGAAGGCTCCCTCAACCTTTACCACACCAGACACAAGGATACTCTTACCCTCTTCTTTGACAGCCTTAACCGCTCCTTGATCCAGCCATACAGACCCTTGGCTAGGGGCATAGAAGGCCAGCCATTGTTTCTGATTGCGCAAAAACTTGTCCTGAGCTGTAAATAGCTGCCATCCTGAGTTTTCTCTGCCGCTTCTAGAAGAGCATCTTCTTTCAGGGACGAGCAAATGTAAACAGGTACACCTGATTCTGTGGCGATGGTGGCTGCTTTGATTTTTGTCAGCATGCCTCCTGTCCCATTACTTGAGCCTGCTCCACCGGCCATCTCGATAATGTCCTTGCTAATCGAATCGATCCGTTCCAAACGTTTGGCAGTCGGATCCTTTTGGGGATGTCCCGTGTAGAGACCATCGACATCCGTCAGCAAAACCAAGAGATCCGCCTGGACCATGGCTGCCACTTGAGCACTCAGGGTATCGTTGTCTCCGACCTTGAGTTCTTCAATCGAAACTGTATCGTTCTCATTGATAATCGGAATGGCCCCTCTTTGCAAGAGGACAGAAAGGGCCTGGTGGGCATTTTTATAGCGGCGTTGATCGACAAAGTCATCCTGGGTCAAGAGGACCTGGGCAGATACGATGTCGCGTACCAGTAGATTAGAGGTATATTCTTCTAACAGCAGACCTTGGCCAACTGCTGCAGAAGCCTGCTTGTCTGCAATCTTGGTCGGGCGTTTCTTGAAGCCCAGTGCACCAAATCCAGCTGCGATCGCACCCGAAGATACCAAAATCAATTCATGCCCTTGCTCATGCAAGAGAGCCAGTTGCTGGGTGATGGTCTTGACCTTGCTCCGAGACAAGCTCCCATCTTGATTGGTCAGGGAAGAGGTCCCTACCTTAAACACAATTCGCTTATTCTTCATCCATTCATTCTCCAGAGTATTCGATTGTAACATTATACCATGAAAGCCTTAAAAATTACTAAGAGCAGACCAGGAGCGCCGTTTCCCCACAAAAAAACGAGTTTGAACCACAAGAGGTAAACTCGTTTTGATGATTGAATGCTTATTCTTGACGGAGCTGCTCCAAGGTTTCTTGGAAAATCTCCGGTACCTCCACTGAAAACTCCATGACTTCTCCCGTCCGTGGATGGGTAAAGCCCAGTGTCTTGGCATGGAGGAACTGGCCATGGCCTTTCAAAGTCTTGCGAGGGCCATAGACTTCATCACCAGCGACCGGATGGCCAATGTAGGCCATGTGAACCCGAATCTGGTGGGTCCGGCCTGTCTCCAATTGCAGCTCGACCAAGCTATAATCCCCGAAACGCTCCAAAACATGGAAACGGGTCAGAGCTGGTTTTCCTTTGGCTGTCACAGCCTGTTTCTTGCGGTCCTTGTCACTCCGTCCAATCGGCGCCTCAATGACACCCCGATCGTTGGGAAGATTGCCGTGGACAATAGCCCAATACTTGCGCAAGGACTTCTTAGCCTTGAGCTCATCTGCCAGTGCTACATGGGCCGCATCATTCTTGGCCACCATGAGAAGGCCAGAGGTGTCCTTGTCAATCCGATGGACGATTCCTGGACGAAGCTCACCATTGATCCCTGACAAGTCCTTGATGTGATACATAAGGGCATTGACCAGGGTCCCACTGGTATGGCCGGCACTCGGATGGACCACCATGCCCTGGGGCTTGTTGACCACGGCGACATCCGCATCCTGATAGACAATCTCTAAGGGGATATCTTCTGCCTCATAGGTCACTTCTTCCACTTGAGGGACTTCATAGCTGATAACATCCCCTTCTTTTACGGTATATTTAGCCTTTTTGACTTGACCGTTGACGAGGATTTTTCCTTCCTTGATCTGCTCATTGGCCAAGCCACGTGAGAGTTCAGTCAACTCTGAGACGGCCTTATCCAGTCGCGCTCCAGCGACTTCTACTCTAACTTCCATGGCTCTCCTCTCTCAAAAGATAAATCAGTAGCAGTCCCACACCGATGGTTAAATAGATGTCTGCTACATTGAAGATGGCAAAATTCATAAAATCCAAGTGGAACATATCGACGACAAAACCCTGACGGAGCCGGTCAATAAAGTTGCCGATTCCCCCTGAAATAATCAAGGTCAATCCCAACAAGAGCCAAATGGAGCCTTTGATATGACGATAGAGATAGACAAAGGCTGCCCCCATCGCAATCAGGGTAATAATGGTAAAGAACCACTGTTGGTTTTCTAACATGGAGAAGGCCGCTCCAGAATTCTTGAGGTAGGTCAGACTAACCACTTTGGGAATGAAGCGACGCATACCCCCTAGCGGGATTTCCTTGACAACATATCCCTTCACCGCTTGATCTAGGAAGATCAAGAGGAGGATACTAATAAAAATACTTATTTTTCTCTTCATTGCCTACCTCTTCTCATCAAAGTAGGCTTCCATGACTTGGACAAACTTCTCAGCCACTGGTGAGAGATCTACCTCTTCCCGTTTGACATAGACCATTTTATTATTCAGATCATCGATCAAGGGGATAACGGTAATGCCATTCACCGACTGGCTATCCAAGAAGCCAGAACCGGTCGCATAGGCATCGGTCCGCTCTAAGATCCCATTCAGGGTTGCGCGGTCCGTCACATTGAAGAGCTGGGAACTGCTACTCGTATCGACAAAGTTCTCCGAATAGTAGAGATATTCATCCTTTCCTGGGTAAAGCGAACAGTCGGTAGGTGTGCCAAGTCCTCCATCACTAAGGATTCTTTCTTAGCTAATGGATGACCCTTGCGCAAATAGATATGGGTCTGGAAAGGAATCAGGTCAACGACTTCCAAGCCAAGTTTATCCACCCGTTGCATGATCCCTTTTGTATTTTGCTTATTGAGATAGATAATCCCCAGTTCACTATGACCCTGAGCCACTTCATCCAGGATTTGAACTGTTGTCGACTCAAAGATCCGGAAGTCTTTATTCTCAGGATAAAGGACTGAGAATTGGGTAATCAAAGGGGGAAGAAAATCATAGTGCTGACTCGAGATCGAGAATTCCTTCTTTTCTTCCTCAGGATTGGCATACTGGTTTTGAAAAACATCAAAGCCCTTGACCAATTCTTGGGCCTTTTCATAAAATTCCATCCCGCGGCGGGTCAAGAAAGTCCCTGAACTAGTCCGACGGAAAATTTTAAAGCCAAGTTCCTTTTCCAAGTCTCTCACAGAGATGGACAGACTCGGCTGACTGACGTACATTTTTTCAGCTGCTTCACGAAAAGTACCACTATTGGCAATCGCGACAACATAGCGTAATTGTTGAATATTCATGTCTTCTTCCTTCTAACAATATCACTCCATTATACCATAATCTAGAGGATGAAAAAAGATGGGGGCTTTATCATGAGTTCATAAAAAAACTCCCTGATGTCAACTGCACCTCAAAAGTTAGACAGAATAATTTAACTTTTCGGAGTGTTTTTATTGTTAAATTAACGTACAATAATAAGCTTAAAATTTATGAACTCAGAAAGAAAAGGCAAAGCTTCAAGCAACTTTCAAATCGATTTGGTGTGGATATTTCTAGACAATATTATCCCCCCCCTTGATCTTTTGCTACTCATTTTTGAGAAGCAAAAGATTTTGATTTTCTGAATAACTTTAGTCAATCATTTGATCGAACCAATCGGCATATTGGGTTTTCACTTCAAGCTCCTTTTCAGTTGTCTACCCGACACCGCTGACTCCTAACTATCATTCTAGGTTACATTAATAAGTTCGTTCATAGTATTCCTTCCTAAATTTGGTATAATAAAAAAAAACGAGGTGATAGTTATGGGACTAAATCCCGATTGTATTCGAGATATTCTTTTTGTTGTAGAAAATAATGCGACGTATTCAAATGATGTTTCTGAAGAATCGATTTTCAAAGAACTTACTCCAAAATATTCTCGAGAAGAAATCCTCTACCATGTACGACAATGCGAACACAGCGGATTATTCCTCAAAGTGGTACACTATTTTGGAGGCTTCTCCATTGAGGATCTATCACCTTATGGTCATCGTTTCATTAATGATATACGTCAAGATAATAACTGGAATAAAACAAAGGAAATTGCCAAAAGTGTCGGCTCTTTTTCATTGGATGTTCTGAAAGATATTTCATCACAAGTTATTACCAACCTCATTTCAAATCAACTTGGCAGTAAATTTTAAGTAGACAGTAGCATGGTTGCTTTCAGCCGTGCTTTTTGTTTTGATTGATTGCACACCTTTTAATTTTTGGTTATTCAAATAAACGCCGTCTTTTCTTATTTTCAGTTCGTTCATAAATTCTCTTTTCTTGGATTTCACGTTTCGTGAAGTTCAGGGTGTAAATATATCGCCCAACTCTTTATTGAAATGTCGAGCGATTATAAACATCTCACTTTGAGTGAAGGCCGTCTTCCCTAATTCTTTATTTCGATAAGTAACTTCACTTTTATTTATCAATTTTGCCATTTCTCTTTGAGAAAGGCCGTGTTCTTTTCTCAACTTATATAGCAGAATCTGCATTCTTTCACCTCCTATCTAAATTCGTCCAAGCTGACTTCTAGTGCATCAGCTAATTTGCACATATTCGTTCAAGACATCTCTTTCAATTTTCCAGCCTTTAAGTTGGAAAAATTCGATTGAGAAATGCCTGATTTTTTAGCTAGTCGATATACTGACCAGCCTCTTGATTTTAATTGTTGTTCAATCTTTTTCTACATTTTAAACACTATATGTTGTGTACGCGCAACATATTCAATCCTTTATACCACTATATATTGACAAATAAAAGCTTTTGCATTATAATGTATCTTGACTGAGACCTCTCACCGTTTTAGTCAAAATTTCAACGGAAAGGAGGAAAAACTATGGGCAAAAACCAACATGTCGTACCTGCCAAGAATGGCGGTTGGAACGTGAAAGGTGCTGGCAATTCTAGAGCAACAGCTCATACTACTACGAAGAGAGAAGCTACAAACATTGCTAGACAGATTTCACAAAATCAAGGTTCCGAGCTAATCATTCATGGAAAAGATGGGAAAATCCAAAGCCGAGACAGTCACGGTAAAGATCCATTCCCTCCTAAAGGCTAGTCATATTTCGGTCTTAGCCTTATAACATATCCTGTAGCAGGAGTTACATCATCCAATGTGACTTCTGCTATTATTTTCTTACCGTCACTAGTTTCAACAATTAGTCGTGTATAGAAACGACTATCTAAAATATTCACCCGATTTGGTTTAAATCTATACGGATATCGTTTAGGTTTCATTCTTTCACCTCCTTATTATTTAATTTCCTATCGCTATTTGGTATAATAAAAATATAAACGATTGGGGTTAGTATTTATGTCTGATAAAACTTGTTTTGTTGTTACTGCTATCGGTTCACCAGGAGATGCCACCAATAAACACGCAAACAAAGTATTGAGAAATCTAATTAAACCTGTCTGTGAAGAACTAGGTTACAATGTAGTTCGAGTCGATCAAGAAAGTTCATCTGGAAATATCAACGACAGTATTATTAGTCATCTTAAACATGATCATCTTGTAATTGCAGATATGACTGGCCACAATCCTAATGCTTTTTATGAGCTAGGATTTAGAGAGGCTCTTAATCGGCCTATGATCCCGATTATTCATCACGGAGAAAGTTTGCCTTTTGATGTTTCTAGCAATAGAACAATCATGTATTCCTTAGAAGTAGAGGACATTGACGTAGCCAAAAATAAACTTCACGAGATGATTAAAAGTTTTGATGGTTTTATCATGCCTGACGAAAAAGAACAACAGCAAACAACATTAAATGACTTGAATAATAAGATCGACGATATTCTTGCAAATTCATCAAACCAAACGATTAACAATAAATTAGATAAAATACTAGAATTGTTGAAGAAAAATACTAATAAAAATTTTACAATCTCATCAGAAATTAATGGAATTGATAGCAAAGGTATCCGAACATTTTTAGAACGTTCTCGAGAATCAACACCTTTCATTACTCCTGATCTGAAGCATCTATCACGCCCTGAAGATAGTAAATAAGCATCTTCTGTTCGGTTTGTAATTGAACCAATTCTTCTGTTTTACTACGGATAACATTGACGCTATTCAGCAGTTCACGAACTGCTGTTTTTTCTTGTTCGTTCAGCATGAAACTACCTCCTACTTAATTAAATTTAAAATTACAATTACAATAACCACTCCTACTGCGACCAAACCTCCGATTTCCCATCTTTTGTCGTCCATTGCTTTTCTCCGGACAGTATGCTAAACTTAAGTCGTAGGGTTGGGGCTTGCACCCCTCCTACAACTGTGTGTAACTCTTATCTAAATAAGAGTTGGAGTAACACGGCTATCAGTGCGATGATCGCCGCTATCACTGTGGCTCTTGGTTGTGTCAACCAAGGGTCTTTTTCCTTTTGCTTTCGGCTTAGCATACTGTCCTTCCTTCCTTTTGTTTTTGGTTAATTCCTTAACCTTGATTATATTTTATCGCGGTTAAACCGTGATGTTAATAAAAAAATACGTTTTTTTTATTTTTTTATCATTCTTCTTTACTTTTTTACGTTTTAACCGTAGAATATAATAAAAGGAGCAATTTTTATGGCATTAGGAAATAAAGAGATTATGTCTCGAAATATAAAATACTACCTTCAAAAATATGGCAAAACTAGAAATGACCTAGTAGCTGATTTGAACTTGAAGTATATGACAGTTTCTGACTGGATAAATGGTAAAACATATCCGCGGATTGACAAAATAGAAATGCTTGCAAATTACTTCGGTGTGATGAAATCAGATCTTGTTGAAGATCGTTCAGCAACACAAAATATTGTTGAGAATCGTATCGTTGACAAAATTGTTAATACAGTTAAAGAACTCGACCCAGAACCATACCAGCGCAATGTACTAACTTACGCAGAAGGACAACTTGAAGAGCAAAAACAAGCTAAGAAGAGACTAGCTGAAGTCCATGATTTGGTCGTCAAATATATTACATACAACTACTACGATCAGCCTGTTTCTGCTGGTACAGGACAATATTTGAATGAAGTACAGATAGAGACAATCCAACTACCTGTGAAGGTAGATGCTGACTTTGTTTGTCCGATTGACGGAGATTCGATGGAGCCCGATTATAAATCTGGGGATTATGTCTTTGTTAAATTGACGGTAGAGCTTCCAAGTGGTACGGTTGGAGTATTTGACTACGAGGGAGAAGCCTATATCAAACAGCTTATTATAGAGAAAGATAAGGCCTATCTGAGAAGTTTCAATAAGAAATACAAAGATGTACCGATTGATTCAAACAGTGATTTTAGGATCATCGGTAAAGTCGTGGATGTGTATAGAGAAGAAAAATAAAAACCATCGTGAATTAAATGATGGTGGTTGACGAATAGGAGTGATCAATTTACATGAATGACAATGAACATAAACGAAAATTAACGGCTTCTAGAGATATACTACTTAACGTGGCTCTGAATCCGCACAACCCAAAATTCCTCTCTTTACCACAACACGAAGTTCTTCGTGCCAAAATTTTTCGTTCTGAAAACAATAATAAACAGAAAAAGTTTATTAGATATAAAAGAGGAACTATTGTATTTATACATTTTGGAATAAATACAGGTACAGAGTTCTCAAACTCTCACTTCGGAATAGTGCTAGACAAAGACGATCATCCTAAACAAGGAAAGCTGACCATTCTTCCACTTACTTCAAAAAGCGGGAAACAAAATATTTCGATTGGGAAAGCTATCTTTTCTGGAATTATGAATGATGCTGAAAAACAAGTGAAAAAGATGCAAGAAATCTTGAATATGACTTTTGACCTTGAACGTTTACATTATTCATTACCAAAACCTCCTAGTCACTTCCATATGAGGGAGAATCACCCTAATTATAAGGATTGGCATGAATATTATAATCGACACGATCCAGATGGCAAACATATACCGGTTGCTAATGTCACAATAAAGCAATGGATCCAATCAGATTTAGATAAGATTAATCATTTGAAGAAGCTATATCGAAATTACAACAAGGTTTCTTATGCAAAGATTGATTCTATTACTTCAGTCAGTAAATTAAAAATTGCGAAACCAATAAACGATTTGGATCCTGTTGGGAAAATTCAATTAAGCAAAGAGACGATGGACGAAATAGACCAAGCTCTTGCAAGAAAATTGTTATCTGGTCCTTGGAGACGTGTTGACAAACAAACAGAATAGTGTTAAGATAATGGTGTAATCTTGGCAAGGTATCTTGCCATTGAGGAATTATTTTGTGTCCAAAAGGACTCACTGATAGCACCTGTCTTAAAGGATAGGTGTTTTTGTTTTCTATAAAAAGAAAAAAATCCCCACAATCGCCTGCAAGCTAAAATGTGAGGATGTGCTGTATAGAAAGAATGGCATTAAAAAGCCCTCTTTACTATACCCATTTTAACAAGAAATGAGGTGAAAATCAATGATCAAAAAATATAAAAAAGGTGATGGTTTCGCCTACTATTTTAAAGCCTATCATGGAATTGATCCATTGACTGGCAAGAAGATTGTTACTCTTAGACGTGGCTTTAAAACCGAACGAGAAGCTAGACTGGCTGAAGCTAAGTGTTTATCTGATTATGAGAAGAAAACCTTTAGAAGCAGAAATACCACTACTACTTTTAATCAGGTATATGAAACTTGGAAAGAGCATTATAGAAATACTGTAAAAGAATCAACCTATGTTAGCCAAATCGACAAAGCAGACAGACTTATTATCCCTCATTTTGGAGACAAACCTATAAATAAAATAAGTTTGGCCATGTGCCAAACTCAGGTTAATAAATGGGCTGAAGAATATAAGCGTTTTTTCGGTATCATCAGCATTGCTAATCAGATATTTGATTATGCAATATCTATGGAATTGATTGATAGTAACCCTATGAGAAAGACTCTTAAGCCAAAACGACAAAAAAATAATACAAATGAACTTGAAAAGTTCTACAACAAAGAAGAACTTAAGGAATTTTTTAAAATCGTTAAAGGCTTCGACGATAATGAAATGATGACGTATTTTAGATTACTAGCTTTTACCGGAATGCGAAAGAATGAAATTAGCGCTCTAAGATGGTCTGATATCGATTTTAAAAAAGGGCAGATTACTGTCAATCAAACCTTGGCCAAGGGTGAAGATAATAAACTTATCTTTCAAACTCCAAAGACAAAAAAGAGTGCCCGAACAATTACCCTCGATTCAAAAACAATCAAGGTTTTAAAAGATTGGCACAAGTATAGTACAAAAGGACTTCTTTTTAAAAATGATAATGGAGAACCTAAGAGTGTTGTCCATGTCAACAATATGTTGAACAGAATCTGGAGGAAGTACCCTGATTTCAAACGAATCACACCTCATGGATTTAGGCATACACACTGCTCTCTACTCTTCGAAGCTGGTGCTACTATCAAGGAAGTCCAGGAAAGACTCGGTCATGAGAATATTCAAACCACTATGGACATCTATGCTCACGTCACCCAAAGCAAAGGATGAAGTAGCTGACAAGTTCGCTTCTTACATTGGTTTTTGAAATATGGGTATCAGCGTGGGTATCAAAACAAAAAAAGAGGCTCTCCGAAAACTCGGAAAGCCTTATTTAATGCTACTTAGAGCGATTATTTAGCGATTGGGTAAACAGAAACTTGTTTCTTATCGCGACCTTTGCGTTCGAAGCGTACTACGCCTTCAACTTTAGCGAACAAAGTATCGTCTCCACCACGTCCAACGTTCACACCTGGGTAGATGTGAGTACCGCGTTGACGGTAAAGGATAGATCCACCTGTTACAGTTTGTCCATCAGCTGCTTTAGCTCCAAGACGTTTTGCTTGTGAATCACGTCCGTTTGATGTAGAACCTCCACCTTTTTTGTGGGCGAAAAGTTGCAAGTTAGCAAGATTCAATTTCAACATAATTGTTTTCCTCCAGTTAGTTTTCTGTGATAACTCTTGTTTGGACGAACTCCGATGAGTTCTCCGATAAGTTTGCCATCCCTAAGAAAAATGATTCAAAGAATAGTTGGGTCATTTCTCTTTGATGAGGTGGAATGTCTGTCGGGATTGTCACCCGCATGAAGCCACCCTCTTCTTCGTTTAATTCTAGTTCCGGTTCATAGCCTGCAAATTTCTCAACTGAGTTGACAAAGTTAATGGCAAGCGTAGAAACCGATGCACACACGACATCTAAGCCGTATTCGCCACTTTCGGCGTGACCAGTAATTTCTGCACTCCTCAGCTCGCCATCTTCGGCTCGTTCAAAGACTGCTTGTATCATGTGTTCTCCTAAAAAAATTAAGCGTTGATTGCGTTGATGACAACTTTAGTGTAAGGTTGACGGTGACCTTGTTTACGGTGGCTACCTTTTTTTAGGTTTGTACTTGTAAGTAACAACTTTCTTTTTGTTTTTCCTTGTTTTTCAACAGTTCCAACAACAGTAGCTCCTGAAACAAGTGGAGTTCCGACAACAGTGTTTTCACCACCAACAAGAACAACTTCGTTAAATGTAACTTCTTGACCAGCTTCAACGTTCAATTTTTCAACGTAGACTGCTTGACCAACTTCAACTTTAACTTGTTTTCCGCCAGTTTTAATGATTGCGTATGTGCTCATTATGCACCTCCTATGTATTTTTGGGTTTCCCCGTATTTTGTGAAGACTCGCCTAGCATCGTGGGACGAACCACTTAAGCTCAAGGGATGAGCGACGATGATCGAGCGGTTGCACAGGCATGTGCATAGTCAACTCTCTAAGTATATCACTTCTATCAGACAAAGACAAGCATTTTTGTCCCTTGAAAACGGATTTTCTTTTAAAAATTCTTTTAAGTGTTTAAAAAAATTAAATGGCTACTTAAGGCTCTTGGCTATCTTTATAAAAAAGCTATTTAGGATTCTTTTCTGTTCTTTTGTTTGTTCCTTTGGTGAATGATGTCAACCATCATAAAATTCATGGAGCAATTGGATCAGTAACTGCTGTTGTTCTAGTAAGTTCTGACCGATGGTGGTTGATTGGATGAGGGTCCGATTCTCCAGGTCTTCAATCACCTTCTTCAAGGAAGTTTGCTCAAATGGAGAATCTACAACCTTTTGAATATCTTGGAAGGGCTGATGGGTTACCAGTTGAAAACCATAGGAATTATTAAGGAGTGAATAGCCTGCGGTACCTGTCTTCTTTTGATATGCTTCACAAAGCCCCCCATCAATGACAAAGAGCAGTCCTTCACCTCGAATGGGAGATTCCCCTTTTCCTGTTTTAACAGGTGTATGCCCATTCACAATACGAGATAGATTGGTTTCAAGACCAAATTCTTCTAAAATGAATTGGCAAATCTTTTTTGAATTGCGATAGCTAAAATACTCATTCTCTACTTCTTTATGCGTTTCTGCCTTCTCAATAAAATACCGTTCAAAGGTCGTCATCTTATTCTTCCCAAAGAGGGGAGATAATGGCCCTCGCCAGCAATACCACACTAAATCCGTTGAAAGGTCGTCCCCAACTTCTTTGTTTTTTGCTGCAAGTCGAATATGATATTCGAAAAAGTCTAGTAATTCTTTCCCAGCATACTGGGCTTGATGAAGAACTAGAGGTTGAAATTCCCCAGAAGGTTTCAAGGGAATACAGCCATGAAAAAGCAAGTGGTGGTTGTAAACCTTATACATGGAACCTTTTTTCATTAACAGTTCCATATGTTTAGCCATTTTGGGAGATCCTTGGAAGGATGCCAGCATGCTATCCACTATTTGTTTTTCCTCTACACTTAATTCAGAAGGATTTGCCCGATCTATGGTTTGGAAGCAGGTGTTTTGCAAGGAATAGCACTTCCCGTCAATGGTGACTGAGTTCTTCCAATAATCAATGTTATCCAGCAAGATTTGATTGTCCATCTGAAATTCTGGGCGTCTCTTCATCAATTGAGTTTCTATCTTAAATTGGAGAATGGCTAGCGCTTGATGGACCTTTTCCAGCTGCAATATTTCTTCTGCTGTAAATTCCTCCGCTCTTGTCCCCAGGATGGGTCTAAACTTAGGATTGGCTTTATAGGTTTATCCGCAAATAAGGTTAAGGATCGAATGTTTAAGCCATAAGCTTTTTCAATATCCCACAAGTAACCATAACGTGCTGCAATGCGCAATACATTCAATAAACAGGCCTTGGATCCAAAGAAAGCTCCCATCCAAATGATATCGTGATTGCCCCATTGAATATCTAAAGAATGAAACTGAAGGAGCTCATCCATTACCTGAGCACTAGCAGCCCCCCTATCAAAAATATCTCCTACCACATGCAGGTGATCAATCAATAAGCGACGGATACTGCTGGCAATTCCCAAGATAAAAGGATCCGCTTCTCTTAGTTCAATAACATAACTTAAGATAGTATGGAAATAAGAATGTTTATCAGCTAGCGTAAGATCACTATAGATCAGTTCTTCTATGATATAGGCATATTCCTGGGGCAAGGCCTTTCTAAGTTTGGAACGACTATATTTAGCTGCCACAAAACTCAATAGAGTTAAGAGCTGAGAAATCGTTGATTTATACCACTCTTTCTCCTTATTCACTTGTTCCAAAACCCGTTCTGGATAAGATACTAGAGCTGACAGCGTATTCTTTTCCTCTTGTGTCAAGGAAGCTACAAAACAGTCATTGATTTTCTCATTTAAAATTCCAGCACAACTCCTCAAAATATAATCAAAAGCTGCAAATTCTCCATGAATATCACTAATGTAGAGCTCTGTCCCTTTTGGTAGGTTTAAAATAGCCTCAAGATTAGTCAATTCAGTAATGACTTTTTGACGAGAATCAAATTTCTCTAGTAAAATACGCTTATATTGCTCCATATCAACCCTCCAAGAATTCTCTATTTACAACCCCATCTACGCTGATTCAAAAATCAGTTCATCTTCTTTACTTGCTCCTCAATTAGGAAAGCTGTCTCTTCAATCGATTTATCCGTCATATTGATGACTTGAGCACCAAATTGTTTAAAGACCTTCTTGGAATAATCCAATTCTTGATAGATTTTTTCTAAATCCGTATAACTTGTTTCTTGCGTTAATCCTAAAGAATCTAAGCGATGGCTTCGAACTTTCATTAATTTTTCAGGTTCACAGATCAGCCCAATCAAGCGATGAGAATCAACCTTATCTAGGACCTGAGGTAAAGGAACTTCTGGGATCAAAGGTAGATTTGCAACCTTGTAGCCCTTATTGGCCAGGTAAATACTCAGGGGAGTTTGAGGTACGGGAAACACCAAGCAGGACCAAATCGGCTTCTAAAAACCCCTGGGGTGCCTTACCGTCATCATATTTCACAGCAAATTCAATGGCTGATATTTTCTTAAAATAATCACTGTCCAAGCGGTGCAAGGTTCCTGGAACTTCTATTGGTCTGGTACCAGTCTTTTCTTCGATAATTTCAAAAAATGGATGCATGAGATCCAAATAAGCCAAACCATTTTTTTGGCTAAATTCTCTAGCTACTGATGCTAACTGACTATTGACCAAAGTGCTGATGACAAGTGCATTATCCTTCAAGGCATCATATAAGATATCCAAGAGTTCCTCTTCTTGATTGATAAAAGGAAAACGATAACTATTATTAAAAATGATATCTGGATATTGTGCGGTAACTGCTGACAATAATTTTTGGGAAGTCCCACCCAAAGAATCTGAAATACTATATACAATGATCTCTTTTTTCATATTTATTCCTCTTCACTCTTCAGTTCAGCATTTCTTGCTTGTAGGATAATGTAATCGAGCAAGGCTGATTTGGTCACCGTTCCCACAATTTTTCGGTCATTCTCCTCATCGACTACCGGTAAGGAATCGATGGCATGATCTTGCAGTAGGGCAGCCGCTTCTAAGATGTTCATATCTTTAGTACAGGTAATGATATGTGGCATTCGAGTCATACAAACTGCTACAGGGGTCGTCTGGATACTCGAATTAAGAGATGCCCTCAATAAATCTTTACGGGACATAATTCCCAGTAAGAGCTTGCCTTCATCGATAACATAGAGGACATCAGCATCATACATAAATAGGGTGATAATAGCATCCTGAATATAGGAATCATGGGTGACTAAAACTGGAGAGGTCATAATCTCTACCACTTCTTTTTGAAAAGTATCAAAAAAGAAAAGCGTTTCGAGATCTAATCCAGAGTAGGTATAACCAATTTTTGGTGTAGCTTTCAAAATGCCAACCAAGGTCAGAAAGGACAAATCCGGGCGAAGGGTCGCTCTTGAAATATCCAATAACTCAGAAATCTTCTCTCCGCTTAAGGGCTGATGCAATTTTACAATTTCAACTATTTTCTTTTGACGTTCACTTAATTTCAAAATTTCCTAGCCTTTCTATTTCTATCTCTACGATGGTTATATAAGACATACCCAATGAAATATTGGTAGTATATCCAACCTCCACTTTTAAATAATCATCATTTACTGAATATTATAGCAGAATGATCTAAATAGTCAACAAAAAAAGATGCATGTTTTATTTGACAAATATATGTGATGTATATTACAATGATTTTGTCTTAATTGTGACACATATTTAGTTTTTTTGGAGGCTTATATGACAAAATGGATTTATTCCTTCGAAGAAGGAAGCGCAAATGACAAAGATCTCCTAGGTGGAAAAGGGGCCAATCTGGCAGAGATGAGCAATTTGGGCTTACCTGTCCCTCCTGGCTTCACCATCACGACTCAAAGTTGTATCAAATATCTCGATAACCCTGATTTCTTTGATTCCACTTTAAAAGAGGAGGTTTTAAAAGCGCTTGCTCTATTGGAGATAAAGACGGATAAATATTTTAGTGGAGAGGATCCTCACTTGCTCTTAGTCTCTGTGCGTAGCGGGGCCAAGTTTTCCATGCCAGGAATGATGGACACCATCCTCAATCTTGGTCTCAATGATCAACGGACTCAATTACTGGCCAAAGAAACCAATCTTGATTTCGCCTACAACTGCTATCGCCGTCTACTCCAGATGTTTGCTGATGTGGTCTATGGTATTGATAAGGGACTTTTTGATGACCAACTAGCAGCATTTGAACAAAAACAGAATAAAAAGGTACATGATTTTGACCTGGCCCAGCAACAAGAATTGATCCAACACTATAAAGCTCTCTACTCTACGCACAAGAAGCAATTTCCTGAGAACCCGAATGAGCAACTTTATGCTGCCATCCAAGCAGTCTTTAAATCCTGGAATAACAAGCGGGCTAGAATTTACCGGGAGCTTCATCAGATCCCTCATGATTTAGGTACAGCTGTCAATGTCCAGGCCATGGTCTTTGGAAATAGTGACCAAGCCAGTGGGACAGGGGTTTGCTTCACTAGAAACCCTGCAACTGGGGAGGAGGAACTTTTTGGTGAATTTTTGCTAAATGCTCAAGGGGAAGATGTCGTCGCTGGCATCCGTACGCCCGAGCCGATTGCAACCTTAAAAGAGATCCAACCCGAAACCTATCAAGCTTTCAGAGACTATGCCAAGATCCTTGAAAACCATTATAAGGATATGCAGGATATTGAATTTACCATTGAGAAAGGCAAGCTCTACATCCTCCAAACCAGAAATGGAAAACGAACAGCCAAAGCTTCTTTAAAGATTGCTCTAGATATGGTAGACCAAGGTCTGATTAGTAAGGAAGAAGCTCTCCTCAGGGTTGCTCCTGCTTCCATCAGTCAACTAATCCATCCTGTCTTTGAGGAAGTGGCCTTAGAGAAAGCACCATTCTTAGCTCAAGGCCTACCAGCCAGCCCAGGTGCAGCTACTGGCCAAATCGTCTTTACTGCCGACCGAGCTAAAGAAATCTATCAAGAAGGGAAAAAAGTCATCCTTGTTCGACAAGAAACTTCTCCTGAAGATATTGAAGGGATGATTGTCAGCCAAGCCATTGTCACCAGCCAAGGGGGAATGACTTCTCACGCTGCTGTTGTAGCGCGTGGCATGGGAACTTGCTGTGTCGCTGGTTGCGGAGAATTGACCATCAGTGAAGAAAATAAAAGCCTTTCCTGTGGCAGTTTAGTCCTAAGGGAGGGAGATCTGATTTCCGTCGACGGCTATTCTGGCCGCATTTATCGCGGCGAACTTCCAACTGTCCTAGTAGAAAATAACCAAGACCTCCAGCGCTTGCTTGCTTGGGCAGATGAAGTCGCCATCCTTCAAGTCCGCGCCAATGCAGAAACCGTCAAAGATTTGACGACCGCTATGAATTTTGGGGCCAAAGGAGTCGGACTGGCCCGTACGGAACACATGTTCTTTGGACAAGAACGGATTCTCGAAATGCGTCGCCTCATCTTAGCGGATACCGAAGAGGAAACAAAAGAAGCCCTCAATAAGCTTCTAGAATTCCAAGAAGAAGATTTCTACCAAATGTTCCAAACCGTCCAAGATAAACCAATGATTGTCCGCCTGCTCGATCCACCCATGCATGAATTCCTACCGAAGGATTCCCAAGAAATTGCATTATTAGCAAGCAAACTAAAAAAATCTCCTGAAAAACTTGCCGAGCGCATTGAAAGTCTACAGGAAAGTAATCCGATGTTGGGACACCGGGGTTGCCGTCTCGGTATAACCAAACCTGAAATCTACAAGATGCAGACAGAAGCTATATTTAGAAGTGCCATCAAATTGCATCAGCAAGGTCAAAAGATCAAGCCAGAAATAATGGTTCCTTTAATTGCTGATCAAAAAGAATTAGAATGTATCAAAGAGTATCTCATTCAGCATATTGAACATCTTTTCGAGCAGCATGGTCAAAAACCATTCCCTTATGAAATTGGTACCATGATTGAACTGCCCCGCGCCTGCCTAACCGCAGATAAACTGGCTCAAGAGGCTGATTTCTTCAGCTTTGGCACAAATGACTTAACTCAGATGACCTATGGCTTCTCTCGGGATGATATTGGAAAATTCATTGGCCAGTACAAGGATAAGGATATTCTTTCTTTCGACCCTTTCCAAAAAATTGATAAGGATGGCGTCGGTGAATTAATGAGAATTGCTATCAGCAAGGCTCGTCAGGTAAAACCAAACCTCGCTATCGGGATCTGTGGAGAAGTTGGCGGAGATCCTTCTTCAATTTCCTTCTTCCAAGACATTCAAGTAACCTACGTTTCCTGCTCTCCTTACCGGGTTCCTGCTGCTAGACTAGCTGTCGCTCAAGCAGCACTCCAAGAAGGACGAAATTAAGTCCACCATGTATTAGAAAAGCACCCTTGCAGCTAGAGCAGAGCATCTAGCTTCAAGGGTGCTATTATTCTTTATCAAACTCATGCCAGTAGTCAGGACTCTTAGTGAGAACCGATTACCGTCATCTTTTATAACAAATCCTCAATCAGTTCATCGACTTCATCCGCTTCAGCTTGAGGGGTGATCTCCGTCACAATAATACCTGCCACGGCACGCTCGACCAAAGCTTCCACATCCATACGTTGCTCATACTGCTCCGCATTTTTGAGTTTTGGGTTGGTCTTTGGACGATCCGGCGCAAAGATGGTACAGCAATCTTCGAAAGGTTGGATGGAGATTTCAAAGGTATCGATGGCTTGGGCGATATCGATAATCTCCAACTTATCCATGGTCACTACTGGACGGATGACAGGTGTATTGGTCACTGCATTGATGGCCTGCATACTCTCTAGCGTTTGGCTAGCTACCTGACCGAGGCTTTCCCCATTAATGATGACCAAGCCACCACGGATTTGACGGATGCGATCAGTGATCCGCATCATAAAGCGGCGGGTCAAGGTCATGAGATAAGCTTCCGGCGCCTTAGCCTTGATCTCCTCTTGGATCTCTGTAAAAGGCACTTCGATAAATTGGATATTGCCGCCAAACTTGGTTAACTTACGAGTTAAATCGTGGGCTTTTTTAAGAGCTCCTGGGCTAGTATAAGGTGGGCTAGCAAAGTGAACCGCTTCGATATCCACCCCCCGCTTCAAAGCTAGGTAACCAGCTACTGGAGAGTCAATCCCTCCAGATAGCATGAGCATGCCTTTTCCAGAAGTTCCAACCGGTAAACCACCTGCTCCCTTAATGGTTTCGTATGAGATATAGGCTGCTTCTTCCCGGATCTCTACTTGGAGGTTGATATCCGGTTTTTTCATTTGGGCTTGGATACTTGGGATCGCTTCAAAGACAGCTCCACCCAAGGTTTGATTGAGTTCGCGGCTATCGAGTTCAAAAGAGTGGTCACTCCGTCTGCTGGAAATCTTGAAGGTCATCCCTTCCTGGTAGATTTCCTGCATGATTTCTTGAACGGCTGAAATCAAGGCTGGGACAGATTTTTCAATCTTGTAGACTGGTGAAAAGTTTTGAATCCCAAAGACCTGTTTAAGAGATTCAGCCACTGGTTCGTAATTCGTTCCATTTAGATAAGCATGAGCCCGGTCCCGATCGGCTGTCACTTTGACAGCTGGGTAAATGGACAAAACATCTGAGATATTATTGCGCAATTTATTGATGAAGCGCATCCGGTTCTTTCCTTTAGTAGAAAGCTCCCCGTAGCGGATCATAATTTCTGAATAAGTTAATGGCATAGTTACTTCCTTTTCTTTTCCTTAACGCACCTTTCTCGTCTTTTCATAGATTAGTTTGAACTTGGTCAAAAATTGCTCGACTTGACTCATATCATTTTCGAGATCTAGACTGAGACGGACAGCTGTTTGCGCCAGAGCCTTGTCTACTCCCATGGCAATCAAGGTTCCAGCAGGTTTACCAGCCTTGGAAGAGCAGGCAGAGGTTGTCGAGATGTAAATCTCATACTCTTCAAAAGCGTGAACAATGACTTCTCCTCGCACTCCCTTAATACCGAAAGTTAAGATATGAGGCGCAAAGCCCTCATCTCCAGAGAAGACCATCACATCTGGATAGTGAGCTAATTCCTCACGAATGACTTCTTTTAACTGATGGCACTTGTGCTCAAAGACCTCTTGACGCTCCATCGCCAAGCGCAAGGCCTTGGCAGTCGCAGCAATTCCAGCTAAGTTCTCCGTCGTCGAACGAAGGTCCTTTTCTTGTCCGCCGCCTGTTAAGAGGGGACTAATCTTTTTACCTTCTTTGAGGTAGAGAAAGCCAACTCCTCGAACTCCATGAAACTTATGACTGGAGAAGGTCGCTAAATCCACCCGATCTGGTAAGTAGAGAGCATTTGAAATCTTAGCAAGAGCCTGAACCCCATCGACATGGAAGGTGATGGTCGGGCGATCCGCCAATAGATCCGCAATGGCTTGAATAGGCTGGATAGAACCTACTTCGTTATTCACTGCCATGATCGAAACGAGGGTTGTATCCGGACGCAAGAGTTTTTCCAACTCTTCCACTTGGACAAAGCCACGCGCATCAACTGGCGCAATATCCACCTCAAATCCTTGACCTTGTAGCCAAAGGGCTGATTCCTTCACAGCCGGATGCTCAATAGCTGAGACAATAACGTGCTTTCCGTAAGGAGCTTTTTCAAAAGCAACTCCTTTGATCGCCCAGTTGTCCCCTTCAGTCCCACCTGAAGTGAAATAGATTTCTTCTGCTTTCTTGCCTAGGAGCGAAGCTATCTGCTTGCGAGATGCCTCCAAAATCCGAGTCGCTTGACTTCCCAGGTTGTGCAAGCTAGATGGATTGCCCCAAATTTTACTTGCGACTTCCGTGTAGGTAGCCAAGGCCTCTGGATAAGGTTTGGTTGTTGCTGAATTATCAAAGTAAATCATCTTCCACTCTCTCCTAGTCGATTTTCAATCATCTTATTGTAACATTTATAGTTTGTAGGGACAAGGATTTGGCAGGCTTCATTTTGTTCCTAGTTTCAGACAGAAAACTTGTAATTTTCTCAAAATAGCTTATGATGAAGATGGAGAGTTTTGTCAAGCGCTTACAAAACTAAGTTCTGGCTTTTAAAACATTTGTTCAACCACTGAACTGGTCCCGAAAGATGATAAAAGGAGACAAACATGAAACGACCAATCTATCTTTCCATTGCCCTAGCTGGAAGTCTTGCTCTTGGAGGACTGCTCTCTGTCCTACCACCACTTCCATTTGCCCTCCCCTCTGCTCAACTAGCCTGTCACGGTAAAGGACAGTGTGACTTGCAACAGCCCTTTGAGAAGCCACCTTACTTTAGGGAGGATGAAGGGAGTCTACGTGAAATGAGTCTTATCCAACCAATCCCTGGCGAATCCGATAGTCATATCGAATTCAAATGCTTGGTCGAATACAATGGCTGGTTCCGTCGTATCATCCGTGTCAAAGATGTAAAAGTGATTTCAAAAACCAAGGAATTCAAGGGTAAGATTGACTACTCTATCCCGGATCCAAACAAGATAGAGATTCAGGCGAATGGCCAGTTTATCTCTCCTAATGATTCCTCTAGTTTTAGTAAGCATGAAATCATCAGCCAGCCTAGTCAAACAAGCCAGCCGATTTCAGTCTCTGAAAAAGGACAGGCAAACTTTGCAACATCCTCTGAAGCAAGCGAGACACAAAGTGTCCAGTTTGAAAGCAATTTGAAATTTTAATAACCTCTTTCATTTCTTTTTAGACATTTTCATAAAAATAAAGTATAATGACTAAAGTGTTCACATAAAAGAACAAAAAATGAAATGAAGAGGAAACAGATTATGTCACAATACTCACGAAAAGAAAAACACCAAGACAGCAACAGACCATCTAGAAGCGAAAAAGTGAAACAGAGCCTTTCTTTATTCCAGATGATTGTTGCAACAATTGCTAGTCTCCTCGGGATTATCGTTACTTCATTTACCATTTACAGTATCATGAAACCAACGACTAAGACAGAGGAGAAAAAGATGGATCTACTAGTGTTGTCGTTGTCCATGAAAAGGATGGATCTGCTACTGATTCAAGTGCTACGGGAACGGATACCAGTGCTAGCAGTAGCCAAGCATCCGAAGCAAGCTCTGAACAAACTGATTCATCACAGGTAGAAACCAGTGCCAGTGAAGCTCCTGCAGACACAACACCATCTGCTACAGATACCGAATCATCTGCTAACCAGTAAAAAAGACCGTTTGGTCTTTTTTTGTTTCTAAAATAGAAAAGCCTCTGCCGGCCAGAAATCCTGATTGACAGAGGCTAATTGTTATTTGAGAACTTCTTGTGTTTTCGCATAGTTGGCTTCGACAGCTTCTTTTTCAGCTTTCCACCAGTCTTGGTTGTCTGTGTACCACTTAATGGTTTCTTCCAAACCTGCTTCGAAGTTTGTGAATTGTGGTTCCCAACCTAATTCTTCACGCAATTTTGTTGAATCAATAGCGTAACGCAAATCGTGACCAGCACGGTCTGTTACACGGTCGTAAGCATCTTTTGGTTGTCCCATTTTTTCAAGGATCAGCTCAAGCACTTCCTTGTTATTCTTTTCACCATCAGCACCGATCAAGTAAGTTTCACCGATACGACCCTTAGTAAGAATCGCCCAAACACCAGTTGAGTGGTCGTTGGTGTGGATCCAGTCACGGACGTTCTTGCCTTCACCATAAAGTTTGGTTTGATACCAGACAAGATATTGGTGATTTGACGTGGGATGAACTTCTCGATGTGTTGGTATGGACCATAGTTGTTTGAGCAGTTTGAAATGGTTGCCTTAACACCGAAGGAACGAACCCAAGCCTTCACGATCAAGTCTGAAGCAGCCTTGGTTGATGAATAAGGGGATGATGGGTTGTATTTGGTTTCTGCTGTGAATTTTTCACCAGGACCTTCCCCATGTCCAGGAAGATCTTCGCGCAATGGAAGGTCTCCATAGACTTCGTCTGTTGACACGTGGTGGAAACGAATATCGTACTTGCGAGCTGCTTCCAAAAGTGTGTAGGTACCAATGAAGTTTGTGTGGATAAATGGTGATGGGTCATTCAATGAATTGTCATTGTGGCTTTCAGCCGCATAGTGAACGATAGCATCAGCCTTAGCAGCCAATTGGTCAACCAATGCTGCATCAGCAATATCACCCACAACCAATTCTACACGGTCCCCAAGGATTTCCTCAATGTTGGCACGGTTACCTGCGTAAGTGAGTTTGTCAAGGACAGTCACATGCACGTCTGGATGATTGTTGTAGACATAGTGTACGAAGTTTGAACCGATGAAACCAGCGCCACCGGTTACGATGATGTTTTTGTATTCAGTCATTTTTTCTCCAAATAGTTTTTAGTTTTGATTGTTCCTTTGGCTAGTGAGGGACGCCAGCAACCCTTCGGTTTCATGGCTAAATCCGGAGCCTATGTCTCCGGATTTCCCTACAAGATTCCCTACGGCAATCTTGTTTCCACTAGGGCAGGAACAATCCTACCAAGCTCCTTGCAGTCGCAAAAATACTGTGCAAGGTTTATTTTTACAAATCTTCTGCTTTTAGGGGTTTGACGTCTTTGAGCAATGGGTGATTCTTGTCAGCTTCTGAGACTTCTGCTTCTTCCAAGTTTTCCCATTGGATATCTAGGCTTGGGTCTGCATAGTTGACAAAAGCATATTTTGGCTTGAGCTCCAATGCCCAGTAGTCATTGACCAAATAGCTGTAGGCTACTTTGTCAGACAAAACTTGGAAACCATTGGCTACACCACGAGGAACAAAAATCCCTTTAGAGGCATCGATCACAGTTTGGTAGGTATTCCCGAAGGTCTCACCTTCACGAAGGTCTACCCAAGTTCCAAGAACCTTTCCTTCATCTGCTACAGAGATGTACTTGTCCCAAGGTTCTGCATGCAAGCCACGCAAAACATGCTTGCGTGAAAAAGAAACGTTGTTTTGTAACTTGCCTTCCGCAAAGAAGCTTTCAGGGAATCCAAGAGGAAGCATTTTTTCCTTTTGGAAGTTTTCCTTGAACCAACCACGGTTATCCCCATGAACTGGAATATCAAACTCCATCAAACCTGGGATGGCTTCAATCTTGCGGGCTGCTAATTCTTTTCCGAAAAATTGTTCTGTCATTAAGCTTCTCCAATCAAACGGAGCAAGTATTGTCCGTATTCATTTTTCTTAAGTGGTTGCGCTAATTCATGGACTTGTTCTTTGGTGATATAGCCCATGCGATAGGCGATTTCTTCAAGGTTAGCAACTTGGACATTTTGCAAGCGTTGAACAGTCTCGATATATTGAGAAGCCTGTAAGAGACTTTCGTGAGTTCCCGTATCCAACCAAGCAAAGCCGCGGCCCATGAGCTCAACAGAGAGATCTCCACGCTCCAAATAAGCCTTGTTGACATCGGTGATTTCAAGCTCTCCACGAGGACTTGGTTTGATATTTTTGGCAATCTCTACGACATCATTATCATAGAAGTAAAGACCTGTCACCGCAAAGTTGGATTTTGGATGTTCTGGTTTCTTCGATAGAGATAGCATTCATATCTGCATCAAACTCTACCACACCAAAACGTTCTGGATCTTTAACTTGGTAACCAAAGACAGTTGCCCCTTTTTCTTTTGCTTCAGCCCGTTGCAACATCTTGGTTAAGCCATTTCCATGGAAGATATTATCTCCAAGAACGAGGGCAACATGATCATCACCAATGAACTCTTCACCAATGATAAAGGCTTGTGCCAAGCCGTCTGGACTTGGTTGTTCTGCATAAGAGAGAGAAATACCAAGTTCAGAACCATCTCCAAGAAGCTCTTCAAAACGTGGAAGATCTTGAGGAGTTGAGATGATCAAGATTTCTTTGATTCCTGCCAACATAAGAGTTGACAATGGGTAGTAAATCATTGGTTTGTCATAAATGGGCATCAACTGTTTGGAAGCGGCACGGGTCAAAGGATACAAACGAGTCCCCGAACCACCGGCTAAAATAATACCTTTCATAATGTTAGGCCTTTCTACGTAGTCATTACCCTTATTTTATCATGTTTATATAAAAAAGTCACCTTGCATTTGTGTTGCAAGGTGATGACCGGAGATGAGAGTTGTAGAATTGTTAGCATTGGTCTTACTCATGATTCAAATAGATTACTGCTCCTTGACTGAGCCGTCTGAAAACCTTACCTTGTAGTAGAGCCCACTCAACCACTGCGTCTTGCTCGACAATCCAAAGAAAATTGAGAGGCTAGGACTTTTGTCCCAGCCTACTTCTTTACATACTGATCAACTGGATAATCTGCTGGATCCAAGCGCACCTTTCCTCCTGCCACTAGTTTGGCTAGATGCCAACCAATGAGGGGACCTATTGTGAGGCCGGACGAACCTAGTCCACTAGCGACATAGAGGCCTGCTTGATCAGGAACAGCTCCCCAAAATGGTGAAAAGTCACTGGTGTAGGCCCGAGTACCCACGCGCTCGCCGACAACTGTCGCTTGAGCTAGTTCTGGATAGTAGGCCAAGGCTTCTGTTTCCATCTGATTTAGCAGAACTTGATCAACCGTCAGGTCAAAGCCCATCTCATTCTCATGGGTAGCGCCCATACTGATTTTGCCATTTTGGAAGGGAATGATATCCAACTCTCCTTCAGGCATGACCACGGGATAATCATCAGTAACTAAGTCTAGCTGATAATCCCGCAATTGCCCCTTTTGCGGACGGACATCGACTTGGTAGCCAAGTGGCTCGAGCATTTGCCCCAACCAGGCTCCTGTTGCTAGGATGACTTGGTCATAGCTTTCTCCTGCTATCTGAAAACCATCCTCTGTAATAGCCAAAGCAGCCTCTTCCTTGATCACTTTTGCCCCACTTGCCTGAAGAAGGGTTTCTGTCAGAAGAGCTCCTTCTACATGGGCTCCACCTGATGCATAAAGGAGCTGTTCAAAACCATTTAGACCTGGGAATTGTTGGGCCACTTCTTCTGTGGTCAAAATCGATAAGTCTCCGATTAAGGGAGATTCTTCCCGTCGACTCAGCGCCAACTGATAGAGTTCATCTAATTTCTCTTCCTTCTTCTTAAGGAGATAGACCCCTGTCTGCTGGTAAAAGTCTGTTTCGATTCCGTCCTTGGCCAGGTCCTCTACCAATTCTTGGTAAAAATCAGCTCCCAGACGAGCCAGACGATACCAGGCTTTATTCCGCCGTTTGGAAAACCAAGGGCTGATAATGCCAGCCGCTGCCTTGGTTGCTTGGCCAACTCCGTGATCATAGACGGTGACATCTATCTGTGCTTCCTTGGATAAATAATAGGCTGCAGTGGATCCTACGATCCCTGCACCGATAATGGCAACTTTCATGATAACCCCTTAGATATGGTAAAAAGGATTGGTGCTAGCTTGACTGCCAATCACTTCGATCTCCCACGCTTCTTCAGACTTCCACTGATTGAGTTTTTCGACTAGTTTCGATACAAAGAGAACTTCGATATGGTGACCTGGATCCAAGGCCAGGAGACCATCGCTCAGCATGTCTTGAGCCATGTGGTAGTAGATATCCCCTGTGATGTAGACCTCAGCCCCCTTAGCGAGAGCATCTTTGTAAAAGGATTGGCCACTTCCTCCACAGATAGCGACGCGCTCAATAACCCGTTCCAAATCCGCCTGGTCATAACCAACCAAGCGCAAAGCATCTAAGCCAAAAGTTTCTTTTACCTTTTTAGCCAACTGCCCAAAGGTTTGAGTAGCAACCCGACCAATGCGTCCAATTCCCTAGCCCTTCTCCTGTCATGCTGAGGGGCTCTGCATCTTCAATTTCCAAAAGTTGGCAGAACCAATCGTTCAATCCATCTGGGACAATATCAATATTGGTATGGCTGACGTAGACCGCGATATCATGCTTAATCAAGTCAATATAGATCTGATTTTGAGCTCGATCGGCAACCAGATCCTTAATCGGACGAAAAATGGGCGCATGCTTGACGATGATCAAGTCCACTCCATGGTCAATGGCTTCTGCCACCGTCTGCTCCCGGATATCCAAGGCTACCATGACCTTCTTGATGTCTTTTTGCAGCGTCCCGACCTGTAGCCCACGGACATCTCCCTCCATGGAAAGATCCTGGGGACAGTAGGCTTCATAGCGTTTGATAACTTCACTTGCTAGCATTTAGGACCTCCTTGATTTGGGCGATTCGCTCTTCTAACGATGCTCTGGCTGACTGATTCTCAACTGGAACCTGCTCCAAGGCAAAGGCTAATTTCTCTACTTCCTTGGACCACTTTTGGACAAAGGCTGGAGCTTGTTCCCGCATCAAATAGGGACCAAAACGCAGTTCCTTAGCTGATAACTCTTGAGAACCCTGTTCGACCACAAGGATCTCATAGAACTTCTCATTTTCTTCCAAGATGGCTTCATCGACAAGGCGGAAATCATGGTCTACTAACCAAGCCCGCAATTCATCCTCCCGATTATTGGGTTGCAAGACTAAGCGAGAGACATTGGCTAATTTGCTAAAACCTGCCGCTAGGATATCTGCAATCAAGCGCCCGCCCATTCCTGCGATGGTGATGCAGGAAATACTATCTGTTGGTTCAAATGCAGCCAAGCCATTAGCTAGGCGGACTTCAATCTTGTCATCTAAGCCATTATCGGCAACATTTTGGACGGCAGACTGATAGGGCCCCTCTACCACTTCCCCTGCAATGGCAGCCTCAATCTTACCTTCTTGTAAGAGGGCGATTGGGAGATAAGCATGGTCACTTCCCACATCTAACAGACGCGCTCCTTCTGGGACAAAGCTAGCCACCAAGTCCAAGCGATTTGATAATTTTGTAAATTCCATGTGCTACTTTCTAAACTTTTATTCCATCCCTTAGTATACCATGTTTGCACCATTAAAAAAAGGCTCGACGGCGCCTTGTCAAATTGCTTCTATATTGTTCTAGCTAGATATATAAGTTGAGAAATCTCTTATTTTTGGAGCCAATAAAATACGTATTGAGTTTTCCGCAGTGAGAAAAGTGCATGGAACTATTTTGTTTCATGCACTCGGGAGTTTTGAAACCTTAGGTTCAAAACTAAGTCATGGAACTTCTACGAAGTTCGCTGACGTCCGGACTCACCTAAGGAAAATCTCAATACAATTGAATTATCTATGCTTAGACTTTAGTCAATTTCCTTATAGTCTACTTCCAAGCCACGTTGTACGGCTGGGCGATTGGCAATTTTTTCTGTCCAAGCTTGCAAATGCTTGTATTCCTTCACATTTAGGAAATTCCTGCACGGTCCCAGACCTTGTCTTGGGCAAGGCGGCCATACCAAGACCAGATGGCAATATCCGCAATGGTATAATCCTCCCCTGCGATATAAGGTTTGATCGCCAATTCTTTGTCCACTAGGTCCAATTGGCGTTTGGCTTCCATGGCAAAACGGTTGATGGCATACTTGATTTTTTCTGGAGCGTAGTGGAAGAAATGGCCAAAGCCTCCACCTAAGAAAGGTGCAGCCCCTGTCTGCCAGAAGAGCCAGTTAAGCACTTCGGTCCGTTTAGCAGGATCTGCTGGAATCAATTGTCCAAATTTCTCTGCTAGATACAAGAGAATATTGGCTGATTCAAAGACCCGAATGGCTTGGTCACCTGATTGATCCAACATGGCTGGAATTTTCGAGTTTGGATTGATGGCTACAAAGTCACTGCCGAATTGATCCCCATCACCAATCTTGATGCGATAAGCGTCATAGCCCGCATCCACACCCAACTCTTTTAATTCTTCCAGCATAATAGTCACCTTGATCCCATTTGGGGTTGGAAGAGTATATAGTTGAAAAGGCTGGTCGCCTTTTGGAAGGCTTTGTTCAAAGCGGGCACCTGCTGTTGGTTGGTTCAAGCTACCCCAAGCTCCACCCATTTGACTTGGCGTTTCCCATACTTCCGGTAATTGATAATCTGACATCTCTGTTCTCCTTTTCCTAAGCTAGTACTAGCATATCAAATCCAGGCGCTACTTTCAAAAATCTGCTACGCTAGCTTTACTTGACTTTTCTTGGCAAAATGATAGTATAGAAAAAATACATTTTAAGGAGAAAAAATATGTCCACAATTGACTTTCATAGTTTGGCAAAGACAGAACTCCACTGCCACTTAGACGGTTCCTTGTCTCTTCCGACTATTCGCCAATTGGCAGCAATGGCCAATATTGACCTTCCTGCTAGCGATGAAGAGCTCAAGCACCATGTCACTGCCCCTGCCCACTGTGAGAATCTTTTGGACTATTTGGAGGCCTTTGACTACATTCGCCCTCTCCTTCAAACCAAGGAAGCCCTGACCCTTGCTGCTTACGATGTCGCTAAGCAAGCGGCTCTGGAGAATGTCCTCTATATCGAGGTTCGTTTTGCCCCAGAATTGTCCATGGATCAAGGACTCACTGTCCCAGAAACTATCGATGCTGTCTGTGAAGGATTGCGCCAAGCCCAGGATGAATTTGGCATTACAGCCAAAGCCCTCGTTTGTGGCATGCGCCAGTCCGATCAAAAACTCACTTCTCGCATCCTGGCAGAAGCCAACCAAGTCACTGATCAGGATTTTGTCGGCTTTGACTTCGCAGGGGATGAGCATCACTACCCTCCACAAGCTATTGAGACCCTCATCCAACAGGTCAAAAGTTACAACCGTCCCATGACCCTGCATGCAGGAGAATGCCATTGTCCAGCCAATGTCACTCAATCCATGGCTTATGGTATCAAACGAAATGGCCATGTGACCTTATTAGCTTACGAACCAGAACTTCTAAAAGAGTTTGTAAAAATGGGGTCTCCGGTGAGCTCTGCTTGACCAGTAACCTTCAAACCAAGGCTGCTGCCACTGTGGAAGACTTCCCTTACCTCAAGATGAAAGAAGCTCAAGCCCATATCAGTATCAACACCGATAACCGGACCGTATCTGATACAGACTTGACCAAGGAATACGAGCTCTACCACCGCCACTTCAATACGACACCAGTCGACTTTTACCAGCACAATGTCGATGCTATCCAAGCTTCCTTTGCTAGTGACGAAGAAAAACAAGAACTCCTTACCAAACTAGAAAAAGCTTACGCGGACTATTTATAAATAAAAAAACTAGCACTTTCTAAGTGCTAGCTTTTTTAATCTTTCCACAAATCCATGGCCTGTAAGAAATCATCTGAAACGGTGACATTTTCAGGCTGAAGGGCCTCCCGCTCTTGTTGCTTGATTTAATTGTGTCAAACTGATAATGCCCTCCCGTCGCCAATTGCGCAAGATGGCCTGGATGTATTTCCAGTGAGGCTTGCCGTTAAAGATTGCTTCTCTCAAGGCAGCCTTCACAATATCAGGGTCTGTTTGGTCCTGTTTGACAGTCTGCGTCAAATCTTCGATTTCAAATGGCGTCAACAAACGTCCCAACTCCTGCTCAAAGGTTTTGACCAAATCAGCCAGCTCATTTCCTGCTTGCTTGTCTTTCCCACGCTGTACCGTGTCTGTCTTACTTTGAAGTAAGTCATCCAGGCGTTCGAGGGCAATAGTCGCATCAAATAGAACTTCAATCTCCCCATCCAGCTCAATGGTTCGATACTGTAGCAAACCTTGATTGGTCAGGCGAGACATGGACTGGTTGACTTCTGTGACCGACTTGCCAATCGCATCTGCAATTTGATTCGGCGTGAGACTGGATTGGTTGGTCGTATTCTGCAAATAAAAGAACTGCCAAACCAGAAAATCCTCTGCGTCTTTAAATAAGTGTTGATAATGGAAAAGTAAGGCACTTGGTAAGACCAAATTGCCTGACTTAAATGCTTGTGAATATGTCATACTCCCCCTTTATAGGTAACCATAAAATGAAATATCTTTTTCTAACTCCTCTAAACGATAAGGAGTTTCTTGGTAAACTGCATAATTGATCCAATTACTAAAGAAGTTGGCTGCCGCTAAGTTCCACCGCATCCGAGGGTCACAAGTACTGTCATCCTGATCATAATAATTCTTTGGAAGATCTGGATTCAAGCCTGCTTTGACATCCCGCTGGTATTCCTTGGCCAAGGTATCACGGTCATACTCCAGATGACCAAAACTATAGACCTCTCGAAGGTCTGGGCTGGCCAGAATAGATAGACCTACTTCACCGCCTTGAGCTAAGACTTGCAAGTTGCTCTTGTCTAGCACTTCTTTGAGGGGAACATCCGTATAACGTGAGTGAGGAGCCAGAAAAGCATCATCAAAACCACGCATCAATCGGTTCTGTGGATTCATGACTGTTTGCTCATAGATCCCTGATAGCTTGTCACAGAGAGCTACTTTTTCAATCCCATAGCGGTAATAGAGACCAGCTTGCGCGCACCCCAACAAAGATGCAAGGTTGAAAAAACATGGCGCTTCGACCAAGCAAAGACCTTTGTTAACTCCTCCCAGTAATCCACTTCCTCAAAAGCCAATTTCTCTACTGGAGCTCCCGTAATGATCAGGCCATCATAATAATTCTCTTTAATATCCTCGAAGGATTTGTAAAAGACTTCCATATGCTCTGCTGCTGTTGTCTTGGACTCATGGCTTGTCATATAGAGGAAATCCACATTGATCTGCAAGGGAGTATTGGCCAGGAGGCGTAACAGTTGAGTCTCAGTTGCTACCTTAGTCGGCATGAGATTCAAAATCAGAACATTCATCGGACGAATATCTTGGTGAGTTGCCCGAATATCATCCATGACAAAAATATTTTCTGAGCGAAGAATATCAACTGCTGGTAATTTCTTATCTAAGGTAATTGGCATAAAAAGCTCCCATCTTACAAGTTGTTACCTCTTATTATAAGACAGGAGCATATAGTTTTCAATTATGGTTTTTCTCTATCTAGATATAGCTCTAAACTATATTAGTAATGCATCAAGACCTTGTAATCGTAGTCTCCGATAGCTTCGCGACCTTTGAGATCATCGAGTTCGATCAAGAAGGCACAACCTGCAACCACTCCACCGAGTTTCAATCATTTCGATAGTTGCTTTAACGGTACCACCTGTTGCCAAGAGGTCATCGACGATGAGGACGCGTTGACCTGGTTTGATAGCATCGGCATGCATGGTCAAGGTATCCACACCGTATTCTTTTTCGTAGTCCGCTGAGATGACTTCACGTGGCAATTTGCCAGGTTTACGAACAGGCGCAAAACCAATACCGAGCTCGAAAGCGACCGGACATCCAACGATGAAACCACGCGCTTCAGGTCCGACGATCATATCGATCTTCTTATCCGTCGCGTATTGAACGATTTCACGAATCGCATAACTATAAGCATTGCCATCTGCCATCAAAGGGCTGATATCACGGAAGGTAATCCCTTCTTGTGGATAGTTTTCAATGCTTGCAATGTAATCTTTTAAATTCATTTCTAACTTCTTTCAAAATTTATGTTTACATTTCATTATACCATGAAAATTTATGAGATGCACTCGAAAGTCTTAAAAAAGCATACTTTAGTGTAATTGTTGACAAAACCTTACTTATCATCAGAAAGCAAATAATTATAAATTTCTTGCACAGATCCTAGAGACATAAGTTCCTGTTCTTTGACCGTCTGCACCAAATCCTGATAGATGGAACTTGAGGCAATCTCCTTCTTCTCCGCGTCCTTGTTGACCGTCATGATGCCATTTTCAATCTGTACAAAGCCTAACTCTTGGAAGATTTGGATCATCTTAATCAACAAAACCTGTGGAATCTTGAGGTAGTCAGATAGTTGGCTGAGCTTATGACGAATATCAAACTCAGGGAACTGATACAGTGTTTTGTAGAGTTTAGCATACTGATCACGACTCCCGTAGCCGGTCAAATAATAGGCCTTGTCTAGTTGATTTTTAAAATAGACCGCTTGGAAGCTTTGTTCTTGGAAGAGAGTTTTCAAGTCAGCCAGGTCATCGGGTATGCGATCGATGACAATGGTAGGAGAATCTTCTCCTTCTTCCAACTGACTAAAGAGTGGGATAGCTTGTGGGAGAGGAGCATTTTTCCCTCGGATATTATAGAGCTGGACTCCTTCTACACGGGCATCCACCACCATCAGTTGCAGGGTGGTCTGTCCATTCCACTGATTGACGGACAAGGATACCACCAACTCCAAGTTTTTCGCTTGGGAGTATTCCAATTCCAAATGGCCCTGACCAAAAGCCACGACATCAAAGCGGGCATCACCTTTTTGAATCTTCAACTTCAGATGGCTATTGCCAGCCCCCATGGTCCGGCTAGACTCCACTTGAAAATCACGAATGTAAAAGACTGGCTTCTTATGGTCCATACCAAAAGGAGCGAGACGGTCAAAACTCTTCAAGGTATCCAAAGTCAGCTCTTCTAGGTCCAACTCCTCATCCACAAAGAGTGTGGATTTGGCCGTCAGGTCAATCCCTTTTTCTACAATATAGTCAGAAAAAATCTCAGTCAGACGAGGGAGCTTGTCCACTTCCAGAGTCATACCAGCTGCACCCGCATGGCCTCCAAAGGCGATAAAGAGATCACGATGGGGATCTAGGGCTTCAAAAATATGGACACTTTCGGGACTTCGTGCACTTCCCTTGGCCTTGCCTTGGTCTATGGTGAGGACAATGATAGGCTGATGGAGCTCTTCAAGTAGACGACCGGCCACGATCCCTAAGACACCAGGATTCCAGCCTTCTTTTGCCAAGATTTGAACAGGAAGACTTGGGTCCACCATGGCTTGGCTTCATCATAGATGGCTTGGACAATCTCCTTGCGCTCTTCATTCTTGGCTTGAATCATCAGTGCAATTTCCAGTGCTTCTTCGTCGTCAAAACCTGTCAAGAGTTCGACCGCTGGATTTGGGTCATCCAAGCGACCCAGCGCATTGAGACGAGGGGCAATCTGAAAACCAACCGTTTCTTCATTTACATCTTGAGGGGCGATGGAGGCCAGCTTGAGCATTTCCTGGAGGCCGATCCGTTGGGTTTGGCGAAGGACACCTAGGCCGTACTTGACCAGGATGCGATTTTCGTCTGTCAAACTGACCATATCTGCAATGGTCCCAATCGCAACCAAATCTAGAAAATCTAGAGGTACCTCTTCTAGGAGAGCGGTCGCTAATTTAAAGGCAACCCCACAACCTGCTAGGTGCTTGAAAGAGTAATCGGCATCTGGATGCTCGGGGTGAATGATGGCATAGGCATCGGGTAAGACCTCGGGCATGGCATGGTGATCCGTCACGATGACATCTACTCCCATGCTTTGGGCCAAGTCAATGGCTTCATGACCGGCTACCCCATTGTCCACTGTGATAATGAGGGAAATCCCCTGTTGTTCAATAAAGTACTTGTAGACACTGGCATTGGGACCGTAGCCATCCGTAAAGCGGTTGGGTAGATAGACGGCTACTTCCGCACCCATCTGCTCCAGGGTTTCCTTCATAATAGAAGCAGCCGTCATACCGTCTGCGTCATAATCTCCATAAACTAGGATCTGTTCATAATCTTCAATAGCTTGGCGGATCCGATCCACAGCCTTGTCCATATCGTGTAGCAGGTAGGGATCATGCAGATCTTCTAGCCGCGGTTCTAGAAAACGATCCAGCGCGTCTTCCGTCTGGATCCCTCGTTCTCCCAGTAACTTGGCTACGGATACTTCCAATCCTCTTTTCTTTGCTTGCGCCAAAAAAGTATCATCTGAAAAGGGCGCAGCAAACTGCCATTCATATTTTGACGTGATCATCTGTTTATCTTTTCTCCCTGTCATCTAGTCTACTTATTATATCATGAATCTTTTTTTCAAATGTGATAAAAGATTTTACAGAAGAAAATGAAGAAAGGATTCCCTATCTGGAAACCCTCTCCGTCAATTACTATAAATCATCCCTGTACAGGCTTGCTCTGACAATTCGACAAAGCCAAGGGATTGGTAAAAGGAAAGATTTTTCTCGCTCCGTTCAGTGACAAGAAGCCGTTGATAGACATTAGGAAAGGTAGCTAAAGCCTCTTCTAGGAGTTTCTTTCCGATGCCTTGGCGCTGGTAATCTGGTCGCACCAAGAGATCTTGCACCAACAGGACAGAGTGCCCATCACCTACCAAGCGAATGTAGGCGACGAGCTCTTTCTCATCATAGACTGCTAACTGCCAGAGACTGGCTTTGACAGCTTCTTCTAGCATGGGTGGATTGTTGGTATAATTGGTCCAGCCGACCGAGCTGTAGAGTGCGAGTAGGTCTGTCATCGCTGGAATTTCTTTTTTATAATGTAACATCTTAACTCCTTTTTAAGCTATAGTGCTTGAAGAAGGCGATATCTCTGTAAGGGGACTCTTGGCAAACGGCCAGCTCCATTTTGAGCATAGACTCTCTCCAGCCTTCTTCGCTCTTGAAGCGATTGTCCTGCAAGGCATAAAAGACACGAATTCCTTGGTAGTCCTGAACTTCGAGGGCTAGGTCTTCTACTGCTCTATCTAGACCATAGGCCTGGGCCAAGCCCATGGAGTGGGTTTCCAGATCCTGACCTGCTAGGAGATCGAGCGCTTTCTGAGTATCATTTCAAAGACGACGGTCTGCAGGACGCGTCCGACCTCATTGTGCTTGACGATGGATAGGAGACCATCTGGTTTCAAGAGACGGGTAAATTCTTCAAGAACTAGCTTGCGATCCTCTACATACTCCAAGACATTATGGCAAAGGATGACATCAAAGCTGGCATCTTCAAGGCTTGCTAACTGGTCCAGACTTCCTACCAGTTGCTGGTAGGAATGTTCTTGGGCCCGCAAGGCTACCATTTCTTCATTAGGCTCCACAGCAAGGACTTGATTTTCTTTTGCTAGGTGGTTGGCCACCAGGCCAAAGCCACTGCCAAAATCAAGCACTCGCTTTCCCTTGATGTCCTGTAATTGGTCAAAAAGGATATCATAATAGATCTGTCCCCAGGGTTGCTGGAGATTTTCTAAATAAGCTTGAATATTTGCGGCCATCTGGCTCCTCCTATTTGTAATTGAACATCTTGCTAGCGAGCTTGTCCGAGATGCGGGGGAAAAGGGTATAGAGCTTGTGGGTCAGGTTCAAGAGCCAAGGAAGATTGAGCTCGCGTTTTGCTTTTCCAAAGTTTTTAACGATCTTCTTGGCTACAAAATCTGGTTCCAAAATGTAGCGGTCCACAGCCTTGACATAGCTTCCGTCAGGATCTGACTGATCAAAGAAACTAGTCCGAATGGGGCCTGGATTGACCGTCGTCACATGGACACCAAAAGGCATGAGTTCCAAACGCAAGGCATTAGAAAAACCAATAGCCGCAAACTTAGTGGCCGAATAAAGGCTGGATTTGGCAGTTGCAACGAGACCCGCCATGCTGACGATATTGACGATGTGCCCCTTGCCTGCTTCCTTCATGTGCGCCCCTAACAAACGTGAAAACTGCATCAATGCAAAGGTGTTGACCTCAAACATCTCTCGCACCTGCTGGTCAGGAATGCTATCAAAGGCCTCAAAGATCCCATACCCAGCATTGTTGACCAAGACATCGATCTTTCCATAGCGCTGAGTCAGCTCTTCCACTAGCTGTTGGACAGCTGAGGAATCTGTGATATCTATTCCGATGCATTCTTTCTGAGGATGGCTGGCATAGAGGTCTTCCAGTTTTTCTTGATTTCTGCCTAGGAGAATGAGCCGGTCCTCAGGAAGGAGTTTGACCATTTCCTGTGCCAAGCCTCCACTCGCTCCTGTGATGATGATAGTTCGCATCTTAGATCTCCACTTCTTCCAAGTCCTTGACCACATGGACTTTCTCAAACACAGTCGCAGCATCCTTGCGCAATTGACTGACGTCCTTGGAGAGGAAGCGGGCACTGATATGGTTGAGTAGAAGGCGTTTGGCTCCAGCTTCACGCGCCACTTCTGCCGCCTGCATATTGGTTGAGTGTCCGTGCTTCCGAGCAATCTTCTCATCGCCCTTGCCATAGGTAGATTCATGGACGAGGACATCCGCATTGACCGCGAGTCTGACACTGGCATTGGTCTTCCGTGTATCGCCTAGGATCGTAATGACCTTACCAGGTCGAGGGGCTGAAATATAATCCGCAGCAATAATCTGGGTACCATCTTCCAGGGTGACATCTTGGCCATTTTTGATCTGGCCAAAGAGCGGTCCAAATGGAACCCCTGCTGCCTTGAGCTTGTCTGCATCGAGCGTTCCTTCGAGGTCTTTTTGCATGATGCGATAGCCCACACAGAAAATGGTATGGTCTAAGGCCTCAGCATAGACCGTAAACTTATCTGTCTCCATGATTTTCCCAAGTGAACCTTCATCAAACTCATGAAAATGGATCTGATAGGGTAGGCGGGAACCGGAAACTCGCAGGCTGGTCAAGACAAAAGACTTGATTCCGACTGGGCCATAAATCTCTAGATCCGTCTGCTCTTCATTGGCTTGAAAAGCCCGGCTAGAGAGGAAACCTGGCAAGCCAAAGATATGGTCCCCATGTAAGTGGGTGATAAAAATCTTGCTGACCTTTCGAGGACGGATGCTGGTTTCTAAGATTCGGTTCTGCGTCCCTTCCCCACAGTCAAAGAGCCAGACTTCATTGATTTCATCCAGAAGTTTGAGGGCTAGACTAGAGACATTACGAGATTTGGACGGTTGTCCCGCACCCGTTCCTAAAAATTGAATTTCCATTGTATACTTTCTAACTAATATAGATCATAGCGGTCCGATTCTTGGATCGAACAGCGATTTTTCCAGGGTAGGCAGTGGCTAATTGAACCAATTCGTCCTGGTTGTAACCAGATAGACGGATGCTACCATCTGCCAGCTCTTCAAGATTAGACAAAGCTGATAACTCCTTGGTCTCGACTACCTCTTCATCCCTAACAAGACGCATCAAAATCAAGCCTTCCTCTTCATAGACGAGGTAGTGAGGAAAGATTTGCGCTATATCAAACAAGAGGGCCATGCGAATGGTTTCAGCTTGCTGGGCAAATACTTGCGCCAATCCCTTTTCTCGGTAGCAAAAACCATAGGCCTTGCCAGAAAGATTGAGACGGACAAAGGGTTTCTCCTCCTCAAAGCTGGGACTCGTCTGATAAAGGTCAAAGGCCTCAGTGACTTGTTCATAGTAGTCAGTTGCTGCTTCCGGGCTTTTCTTTTGGTAGAGCTCTGCGAAGTAGGCGTTGATGACACTGGGTGGCGGCGTAATAAACTGAAGCTTCTGCTCCTCTGTCAATCCCGCTAAAACCCGATCTAAATAGACCTTGTCTAGACTGGTATAGCCACCGTAGCTGAGGGCGATGTTAAGATAATCCATGGTGATAAAACTCCTCTAGTCTCCATGCATTTTTCGGGGCGATGTAGCCTGTTATGACCTCACCAGTCTCCTCATAGGAACGCTCGGTCAGAATGGCCATGGTCTCCAATTCATGGATGCGGTAGGCTTGCTCAAAAGGAACCTGAATCGTAAAGGGCTGGAAGAGCTCTTGCATCTTTTCAAGTAGAATGCCCTGAAGTTTAGCCCGACTATCGGGATCCTTGGCCGAAACCAGGCGGTAAGGTGTCTGTGTCGGGGTAAAGTCCTTGACCTTGTCTGCCTTGTTGTAGAGGGTCAAGCGTGGAATATCCAACATCTCCAAATCTTTCATAATCTGAAGGACTGTCTTTTCATGCTCTTCATGGTTGGGATCAGAGGCATCGATGACATGGACCAAGAGATCCACATTCTTGCTCTCTTCTAAGGTCGACTTAAAGCTGGTCACCAACTCTGTCGGCAAGTCCTGAATAAACCAACTGTATCCGTTAGCGTCACCTGGAGGTTACCGGTCAAGTGGATGCTCTTGGTTGTGGCATCCAAGGTCGCAAAGAGTTCATCTGCTTCGTACTGGGTCTTACTGGTCAAGGCATTCATAATGGTTGATTTACCGGCATTGGTATAGCCGATCAAGCCAATCTTAAAGATGGGGGATTCTAGGCGTTTTTCCCGGACCACTTCTCGGTTCTTCTCGACCACCTTGAGTTGACGCTCAATATCGGTGATTTGATTGCGGACACTCCGGCGGTTCAACTCTAGCTGACTTTCCCCTGGACCACGGGAACCAATCCCCCCGGCCTGCCGGCTGAGCATGATTCCTTGACCTACCAAACGAGGCAAGAGATACTTAAGTTGGGCCAGATGAACCTGGAGCTTGCCTTCGTGGCTCCGAGCCCGCATGGCAAAGATATCCAAGATCAGCTGCATCCGGTCGATGACCTTTACACCTAAGATTTCTTCTAAATTCACATTCTGGCGAGGGGTCAAACGGTTGTTAACGACAACGGTCGAAACCTCATCCGCATCGACCATTTGGGCAATCTCTTCTAGCTTCCCAGAGCCGACGAAGGTCTTGCTGTCGTACTTTTCTCTCTTTTGGGTGTAGACGCCGACGACTTCTGCTCCGGCTGTCTTGGCTAGGCTGGCCAACTCCTCCATGGACATGTCAAAGTTTTCCATACCTTGAAGCTCGACACCGACAATGAGGACCCGCTCCTGTTTTTTCTCAGTTTCTATCATTTAAAAATCTTTCTATATCTTGGAGAACCCGCTCCTTAAAGCCTTTTTCTCCAATCTGGTAAAAATGAACCGTCATCCGATTGCGGAACCAGGTCAACTGGCGTTTGGCAAAGCGGCGCGTATTTTGCTTGAGTTGCTCCAGGGCTTCTTCTAAACTTTGCTCCCCCTTGAAATAAGGGAAGAGCTCCTTGTAGCCAATCCCCTTAGCAGCCTGAACATCAGGATAGTTATCATAGAGCCACTGGGCTTCTTCTAACAAGCCTTGCTCAACCATGAGATCCACCCGTCGGTTAATGCGGTCATACAAGGCTTGGCGATCATCGTCTAGACAGATGATATAGGGCTCATAGGCTGGAGCTTGATTTTCCAAGTCCTGACCGAAATGGGCGATCTCTAAAGCTCGCATGGCCCGTCTACGATTGATCTGTGGGATCTCCATTCCCTCTTTCGCTACTTGCTCAAACAGTTCTTCATCCGTAAGAGGCGACAAGGACTCCCGATAGGCTAGAATATCCTCATGGGCAACATCCCCACCTAGATGATAACCTTCGAGAAGACTTTGGACATAGAGACCGGTCCCTCCAGCAATAATGGGAAGATGGCCACGCCCTTGAATCTCCTCGATGGCTTGGCTGGCTTCTTTGACAAAATCATAGGCCGAGTAGGTCTCTGTCACCTCGCGGACATCGATCAGATGGTGGGGAGCCGCTGCCTGCTCCTCTGGACTAGCCTTGGCCGTTCCGATATCTAGGGTGCGGTAGACTTGCTGACTGTCCCCACTGATGACCTCTCCCTGAAAACGCTGGGCCACCTCGATAGCGAGGGCTGTTTTCCCAACAGCGGTCGGCCCCACTATCACAATTATCTTGTTTTTCATCGTTTTTCCTTGCAAAAATCGCATTTTTTCGTTACCATATATTATAACATAAAAATTTAAAGTTCTAAAAAGGAGAAATTCTCATGGCTAAAGGATTTGGTAAAGGTTTTGTTACTGGTGTTGCTGGTACAGTTGCTGCTGTAGCAGGTGCAGTTTACACATTCAAGAAAAAAGTAATCGAGCCTGAAGAACAAAAAGCAGCTTTCATCGAAGAAAACCGTAAAAAAGCAGCACGTCGTCGCGTATCACACTAATCAATCAAAAAACTCCGGGAAACCGGAGTTTTTTGAATGGAAACAAACTATTTTTTTACATTAACTAGCTAGATAATATTTCAAAAAAATTTTTTTATTAGATAAGCATTTAAGCAAATCTAAAACTTTCCGCCGTGAGAAAAAGTGCTTGAACCACTATGGTTCAAGCACTCGGTAGTTTTGAAACCTTAGGTTCAAAACTAAGTCATGGAACTTCTACGAAGTTCGCTGACGTCCGCACTCACCTAAGGAAAGTTTTTTTCAAAAAGACTTTATCTTCAATTTGAAGAGACTGGGACAAAAGTCCTAGCCTCTCAATTGTCTTTTGGATTGTCGAGCAAGACGCAGTGGTTGAGTGGGCTCTACTACGCTGATTTCATCAGCTTTTATAGCCCTACTCAACTGTCCGGAGGTGGGACAACGAAATCGAATTCTAATGAATTACCGATTTCTGTCCCACTCTCTTTATGTGATATTACACTCCCAATCGGATATGAGGGAAGTGGTTGTAGAGGTAGTCAAAGGTTGACTGAAGTTTAGTGTCTGTTGTTTTACCAATGTTCTTAATAGGCATTTGGTATTTCTTTTGATTGTTTCGAACAGCAACTAAGGTTGAGTTTCTGTTTGAAGCAACGAAGCCACGATGCATGGTGAGAATGTGGTGGTAGAGATGGACGACCTGTTTGAGATCAATCGCCTTGAAACCTCTATAGTAGGCAATGAGATGGTCTTTATAAACAGCAATTTTCAGCACATCGTCGTGGAAAGAAGCTTGCTCCAGCAGGATATTGAGATTGTTCTTGGCCTCTGGATAGGCTGCATAGATTTCTTCGTAGGCAGCGATATTTTTCTTGCGGCCGATAATTCCTATAACGACAAAGAAAACACAGAGTCCAATCAAAAACAGAATGTAGAACATGAATGCAAGATTGTCAGATTCAAATTCAGTGATAGAGATATAGGAGCTGCTTGACATTACTGTGATGACTTCGGGATTGTCTGCTAGGAGACCGCGAACGAGGCTGCCATAATTAGAGATATATCCCTGATTTTTTTTAGGGGAGTTAGCATTAACATAGGAGCCAACGATTCGGACAGGATTTTTTTCCAGCTCGCCCTTTTTCTCTTTTTCCAAGAGCTGGGCAATCTGTTTGTCTCCCTTTTTAGCCTGCAGACCAACATATCCGTCTTGGTAAGCAACCAGCCAAACTTGAGTATTATCTTCTACTTCAATCAGAGCCTCTGGAAAAATATATGACACTTCAGCATAGACTGCTGAATCTGCTCCGGGATTGCTATTTCGGTCATAGGCAGTCTTGGTGTTGACTTTTTGGTATTGGATAAATCCCATCACTGCAGCAACTGCTAGAAAAATAAAAGTAATTACCAGTAGGGCGATGGTACCCTGGTTACGTCTTTCCTTGAGCATAGCTCAACTTCCAAAATATAGTACAAAAAAATAATTTGATTAGCAAACTATCTTTTTTGTATAGTATAGCATAAATGCTTGACAAATGGCAAGAATGTGTTAAAATATGAATGAATATATAGATTGATTCATTCATAAAAGAGGCATGGAAATGGATAAAAAAAATGAGCTCTTGGCTGCGGCTAGAGAAGTATTTGCAGAAAAAGGCTATAAGGCAGCTGGAATTTCTGATATTGCTAAGAGAAGCCATATGGCTGTCGGATCATTTTACAAGTATTATGAGTCCAAGGAAGCTATCTTCTTGGAGGTTTATGTAGCTGAAAATAGCCATATACGTGAGGGAATCATGCAACGCGTAGACTGGCAGGGCGAGCCCGAGGCAATCGTTGAGCAGCTTTTTGCAGTCACTTTTGAGTTGATTTCACCCAATAAAATTCTGGCTGAGTGGAACAAGCCAGGCATTTCTCAGATTCTGCACGATTACTATAATCAGGATGCCGGACGAGCATCCAATGCCTTTCATCAGTTTCTGATTCAGACCTTCAGCCAGCGCTTGCAGGAAGAGGGCTTTTCGAAGGAGAAAATAGCTGAGATCATGAAGGTTTATGACTTGATTTATTACATAGACATGCATGTCACAGAGCAGGAATTTTCAGGCTACTTCGATAGTCTTGAGACTTTAGTGAAATATTTTGTTAAGGGGATTTTTTCCAAATAGAGGAAATTCCTTTACTTAGAAGCAATCATGAATGGATTTTTAAAATCATTCATTCATAAACAAAAGGAGGTGATGTCTTATGTAGTGCGAATAGGAATTGGAAGGTATTCAAGAAATGTGATTGGATAAGTATAAAGTGAATTATTTTTTAAAAAGTTTTGAATGAATATTAGAAATCGTTCATTCAAAAACGGAAAGTGAGGAAATGAATGAATAAGCAAGGAGGATTTGCTATGAGCGGATTGGCTATTTTGGGTATCTGTCTGGTGCTGATTGGTCTTTTGACCATTGGTTACGGCAGTGCGACAGTTGGTTTTAGTTTAAGTGTGGATTTTCAGTCATTTTTAGTCGGAGGTCTCATCGTTGTCCTGATCGGAGCAGCTTTGATTCCGGGCTTGCCGGCAGTTGTTAAGCTGACGGCACTGGCTTTGACAACTTTGTCATTGCTGATGTACATTCACATGATGCCAGATTTAGAGTTCATGCTTATGCTCATCTCAGATGTCGTGGTTTTAGGCTTTGCGGCTTGGTTTGCTATCCTTTTTTAAGAAAGTAGGTGATGAAGATGATTGTAGTTTATGATTCAAATACTGGTATTGGTAAACGATTTGCAGAATCACTGGGCTATCCGACCCAGACTATCAAGGAGAAACTGGAAGAGCCCTGTATTCTCATTACTCGAAATGCTGGTGCTGGGAAAATTCCCTGGTCTACCAAACGCTTTATCAAGAAACATCCTGGGCTGATTAAAGGTTTTGTTAATAATGGTGACTCTGTTAAACACGGCCGGACCTTCTGCGGGGCGACTGCCTTGATTATCGAAAAATATGGGCTCCAGCATATCTGCGATATTGACCGAGGCGGTAGTCCAGAAGATGTCGAGACTGTGCAGGAATTTTTGGCGGAGTGCTAGTCTCATCAAGTTTCGTAAAATGGAGGACTCGTATGTCTAGATTCAAGAAAATTGGGAGCTTGTTTCTGGCTCTGATTTCTGTCTTTATCCTAACGGCCTGCGGGCATGTACAGAAAGAGCCCGACACTTTAGATAAGACGGAAAGAAATTCTTCTAAACAAGAAGAAGCAGATCAGAATCAGGTAGACGCAACTTCCGGTGCGTCACAGAAAGATTGACTTTTTTGTCAAAATAGAAGAGCTTAATTTGTTCAATGATTTTTAGGTCATCTGTTGACCTGTTTTGCGTATCAATAGAGGATGGAACAAAAGTCCTAGCCTCTCAATTGTCTTTGGATTGTCGAGCAAGACGCAGTGGTTGAGTGGGCTCTACTACGCTGATTTCATCAGCTTTTACAGCCCTACTCAACTGTGCGGAGGTGGGACGACGAAATCGAATTCTAACGAATTACCGATTTCTGTCCCACTCTCTTTTTGTGTTCTTATCGTTCTTTTAACATCTTAGTCGCAAGGTCTAGCATTTCCACTGCCTTTGGTAGTGCTCGTCCAACAAATCGTAGACGGCATCTTCCGACAGGACACCACAGTAGATCTCTTCAGGAAAGTCTGGCTGATTGGACAGTTCGACATCCTCCATATAGACCTGGCTGGTGTAGTAATCGCGAAGGGCGATATAGCGAGACTGGCCAGCTTCCACTCGTTGCAAACATGCTTCAAGCTCTTCAATTAAACCTTTGTACGCGTTAAGATGGCCTTCCATCTCTTGGATTCGTTCGATAGGAGTCATGATTGTTCCTTTCTATCTGCTAGAGAAACGACTTGCAATTTCTCTCCTCCTAGTAGGATCAAATACGATTCGATGCAGTCTACACCATAGGAGCGACGGAGGGCTTCTGCGTAGAGTTCCAGTTGGGCTTGGTAGCGATCTAGCATGTCCTGAGGGTTGCGGTAACGGTCTGTCTTGTAGTCAAAGAGAAGGATCCGATTTTCCAAAAGGAGGTAACCGTCTAAGATCCCCCGGACCACAAAATCCTGACCACTAGCTGAATCCGTCTTGAGCATGGCAAATGGGGCTTCACGATGGACCTTATCTGCCTCCTTGAGCATGAGTTGCCCCAAGTCAGTCTGGAAGAAGGCCAAGACCTTCTTGAGGTCGATCCGCTCCTTGACTGCTGGGCTGGCATTGACCTCTTTGAGAACCATTGCTAGGCTCTCCATCGTCGGCATCATCGTCAATGGAATCCGTTGCATCAGTTCGTGTAGAGCACTACCGACTGCTGCCCCTGTTACAGCTTCTTCCTTTCCAAAGGTTGGAAAGTCAAAGCTTGGTAATGGGACGTCCGCTTTTTCCATGAGGTCCACTCCTTCCATATCTTGGATGGGTTCATAGAATTTTTTAATTTGACTCGGTGTCCGCACACTAGGGAGTTGGATAGCAGCTTGGTACTGTGTATTGAGCCGGTCCACAGATTCTAAGACATCCAGGGCACGACTAATCTCTTCTGATTGGCGGTTGTCCTTGAGGTCATCGACTGGGAGAGACGTCTTCAACTCTAAGTGACCGATTTGCTCCGGCGTCAAGTCTTGGTCGGTCACAAAGCGGGTCTGATAGGCCAAGTGTTGCTGGGCAAAAACTGCCTGAATAGCGTAGAGCCAGTCTTGGAAACAATTGATCTCCTTGCGAAGAGCTGAGCTCAAGCGTCCATTGATACTGGCTCCCCATTTTCTCTCTTCCAACTTATCTTGCCTGCCCTTGCCCACCAGATAGAGCTTGCGCTCTGCCCGGGTCATTGCCACATAGAGGAGGCGCATCTGCTCCGACAAGGCTGCCAGACGAATTTCCTCGACATTTCGCTGGTAAGGCAGAGTCTCAATGACCAAGCGTACCGACTCAGGGAGACCTGCTTGAGCAGACTCGATGGGAAGATTCGCAACATACTTGATGCCGACTCCGTTTTTCCGACTGATGACAGCATTTGTAGACAGTTCCTTGCCGACAAACTTTTTGTCAGTATTGAGGATAAAGACATAAGGAAACTCAAGCCCCTTGCTCTTATGGATGGTCATAAGCTGGACAGCATCCTTAGGAACTGCCTGGGCAACATTGGCCAAGTCGTGCTGATTTTCCAAAATCTTATCAATCATGGAAATAAAGCGAGGCAACCCCTTGAAGCTAGAGCTTTCAAAATCATTTGCCCGAAGGGTCAAGGCATAGAGATTGGCCTGCCGTTGGGCACCATTTGGTAGGGCACCCACATAATCATAATAGTGGCGATCCTGGTAAATCTTCCAAAGCAGATCGTAAAGGGAGTGCGTCTGGGCATAGTCACGCCAGGCATCCAGTGTCTCCATAAAGCGAGTGAGTTTCTCTTTTAAGCTCGCATCAATCAACTGAGGAGCACTTCCAGTCTGGTCTAAGGCATGTTGCAGTTTCTCATAGAGATTTTCTGCTTTCTTGCCTTCACATCTCTGTAAGGCTAAACGGGCCAACTGGTCCTCGTCAAATTCAAACATGGCTGATTTCATGAGGGCCACCAAAGGATAGTCCTGCAAGGGATTGTTAATGGTGCGGAGGGTATCCAAGAGAACCATAACCTCAACCGACTGGAGGTAGTTTTCCTCTCCTCCATCCGCAACGATAGGAATCTGATAGGCTTCAAAGGCTGAAAGAACCTTGTCGTTACGGGTCCGAGAAGCCGTTAAAAGCGTCATATCCTTGAAAGGTACCCCCTCTTCATTGTGGAGGCGGATGATCTCCTTGATGACCAAAAGGACTTCACCTGAGGATAGACTATCCCCTTCTTGCTCCTCGTCTTCACCTGTTTCATCCACTTCCTGACTGCCATCATAGAGCAGGAACTCTGTCTCATAGGCCGCTGTCGGCTCTTTCTTAACCGGATTGCCCGCAATTAAGCGATGGCTCTGGTCATAGAGAATCTCCCCAACTTCCTCATCCATGAGGCGTTCAAAGACATGGTTGGTCGCTTCTAAGACCTCTACATGGCTCCGGAAATTCTCCTTGAGCAGGATCAATTTGCCATCTGCCCCTTCTTCTTGGTAGGCCTTAAACTTGTCATTAAAAATCTGGGGATCCGCCTGACGGAAGCGGTAGATAGACTGCTTAATATCTCCCACCATGAAGCGGTTGTGTCCATTGGACAAGAGCTCCAACATCCGCTCTTGAGTATGGTTGGTATCCTGGTACTCATCGACCATAACCTCGTGGTAGCGCTCCTGATAAAGACTGCGGATATGGGGAAATTCTTCTAGAATCTGGATGGCAAAATGGCTGATGTCGCCAAATTCAAAGGCATTTTCCTGCTTCTTGCGGTCTAAATAAGCGGTTGAAAAGGATTGGACAAAGTCCCTGAGTAAGACCAGCAAAGGCAAGGGTTCATCCTTGAAGCGAATCTGATAGGTTAGCTGGTAGTGCTGGGAAGCTGCTACCCGCAAGGCTTCGATGCGTTCTTTGCGTTCATCATTGAATGCCGTAGCTAGCTCTTTCAGGTCTTCTTTTCGTGTCGTGATGGTCAGGCTTCGTCCTCCGCTGGCACGGGAGATCAAGACCACCCGCTCCAAGACCTCAAAGATGGTTTCCTGGCTGGATTTCTCATTGAGACTAGCGATCAAGTCTTGAATAGCGGTGACATTCTCTTGGTACTTAGCCCCTGAAAAGGCTTGGCCTTCATTGGCCAGGTGGAAGGTAAAGAAAGATTCCAGTTCAAAAAGCTGCTCTTTTACTTCTTGGGCCAACTGGTCCAAGGCTTCATTATAGTCCAGATCCTGATAACATTTGAGGAAGGACTCCTCCAACCAGGCTTGGGGATCCGCAGTGGATTGGAGGAAGTCTACTAGTGCATAAACCTGGTCCTTAAAGCCAGCTAGCGACTTGCCCTTTCCTGTAAAGTTCTTAACTAGACGACTAAAGAGGCGGTCAGGACCTTGCTCCTCATAAAAGCGCTCAAAGACTTGTTCAAAACAGTCATTCTTGAGTAAGGACTGCTCGCTCGCACTTTGAAGGATGCGGAAAGTCGGCGAGAGGCCTAATAAATAGCCGTATTTGGAGACCAGTCGCTGCGTGAAGGCATCCATGGTCCCGATATCACTAGTTGGTAATTCTGCGATTTGTTGAGCCAAGTGGCGCATGAGCTCCTCATCCTTGGTAGACTTGAGGCTCTTCTCCAACTCCTTTTCTAAGCGTTCCTTGAGCTCAGTTGCTGCCTTAACCGTAAAGGTCGAGATAAACAATTGCTGGATGGAAACCCCTCGGTGCAATTGATCCAGGATCCGTTGGACCATGACAAAGGTCTTCCCAGAACCAGCCGAAGCTGAGACTAGGATATTGGTCCCTGACGAATAGATGGCTTCTATCTGCTCAGGGGTCCGTTTTTGTTCCTTGTCAGACTGGGCCTCCTGGATTTGGAGGTCTTGAATCTGAACGGGACTTAAAAATTCAATTGGCTTCATCGACTCAATTCCTCCTTCATTTTTTCTATCCAGGCCTGACGAAGCTTGTCACCAACTGGACGTTTGGCATACTGACTTAGGTCCAGTTTCTCCAAGAAGCGAGCTTGTCCTAAGTGGAGATTGGCTTCAAATCCTGTAATCGATTTGTATTGTTCTACATATGGAGCAATGCTTCGACCATTTTCAGTATAAGGGTTGATAGCAAAGTCTCCCGATAAGATACCCTCGGCTGCTTGTTGATAGAGATGGGCATTGTAGAGTAAGAGCAGATCTAGCTCCTCTTGACTCAGCAACATGGCCTTGTTTTTCTCATAGCTCTCCCCTAATTGACTGGCTTGGTCTGCCAAGAAGAGCCCTTTGTACTGCTGGGATTTTAGAACCGCTTGGACAGCATCTTCGACCGCCTTGGTATCCTTGAGAGGCACCAAAGGATCCGTCATCTGCAAGTACATGGCTCCAAAAATTCCCTTGTCAGGATCAAAAGCCTGAAAGTCTTTGATAGCAGATAGATAAGTTGGCAACTGGGAGTTGAGGCCATTATAGAACTTCTCAAAGTTAAACTTGGTCTCACTGGACTTGTAGTCCACCACTCCCAAGGCCCCTGTCTCAGACAACCGATCAATCCGATCGACCTTCCCCTTGACCAAGAGCGGACGACCATCTTCTAAGGTTAAGAAGGGACGATCTTCTCGGCCGAAGAGAGCTTCTTCTCCAATGGTTTCAATACTGTCATTGTGAGCGAGGACACGACCAGTCGCCCGAGCTGTATCCAGGAGCAATTCTTTTGAAAAAGCGACCATAGCATTCTCCTGATAAAGGAGAGCGAACTCTGTCTCCTGGCTGGTTTCGCGAATGGCCTTGGTCAAACGCTCATCAAAAATCCCCTTCTGAAGGATCTTTCAGCACCCGTTCAAAAAAATACGGTGCAAGAAATTCCCATGGCTTCTCGCGTCTGGGCGCAAGTGCCACTCCTCCTGCAAACCCTAGGACATAGTGGAGATAATAGCTGTATTGGTTTTTGGTAATAGGTGTTGAGAGCTGAGGCAGACAAAGATAGAGCCTGCCCTTTTTGGATAAAGGACTTCCAGCGTCTCATCCTCTAAGACCTTGGTCGTCAAGCTGTGGCTGATTTGCGGGATATGCAAGCCTTCTGAAGCTAATTTCTTCCGAAGGACGCGAATGGCAACTGCCCAGAAGGTCGCTTCTTCCTTGCTCAACTCCTGGTCAATTTCTCCCTGATGCAATTCAATCAGTCGAGCTAAGAGGGCCTGGTAAGACCCCATATCTTCACTAGAGGCCCTTGCTTTCTTCTCAATGACGGGTAGAGCAAGCGGTGCCTTGGTCAGCTCAAGCAAGTAAGGGGACATCTTATCGTCCACCTCATTGACAAGGATAGGACTGGACAAGACTAACTGTTTGGTGGCCGCATTGAAGAGAGATAGGGCGACGAAGCGATTCTTCCGTAAGTTGTCCTGACTGGCAATTTGGAGATTAGTCTGTTCGTCTGAAGCTTGGTTCAAGACCTGACGCTCCTCATCTGTCAGCAAGGATTGGTCCTTGGCAATCTTAGGGAAACGCTCCTGGGTCAAGCCAATGGCATAGACATAAGGAGCTGATAAGGGCTCAATCAAATCATAAGACTGAACCGTCACCACATCCACTGTCACTGGGACTGTCCGATAGCTTGCCAACAAGATCCCTGACAAGAGAAGGCTAAGAAAATCATCTAAGGTCACCTTGATTTGATCAAAAACTTGGGCAAATTGCTCTAGCACATGGCTAAAGGACTTCCAGACCTGGTCATAGCGTTCCATTTCCTGCTCCGAACAACGACTGGCCAACTCTTGCATGTTTTGAGCCAGCTGTGCATCTTGACAAAACTGGGCAAACTTCTTCAGCAGTCCCTGGCTAGTCTGGCTCTTGGTCTTGTAAAAATCCTGCAGAGGACTGATGACTTGCTGGCGAATCTGATTGAGACGCTCTAGGTCAAATTTGTCCTGGTGGTTGGCTGTAAAGTCACGAGAAAAGGCAGCCAGACCCTTGATCTCTGCAAAACGAACATATTGTTCAAAATGGTCGATATCCTCTCGTGTTAGCGTTCCATAAAGCCCTGTCTTCAAGAGATTGACCACATCCTCGGTCAAAAACCGATAGCGACGAAGACGGTCTAAGGATTCCACCCATTGAACCAGAGGATGCTGGGACATGGACTCACTCTTTCCAAGATAGAAGGGAATCTGGTACTGGTCAAAGATGGTCTTGAGCTGCAGCTGATAAGCATCCACATCCCCCAATAGGACTCGAATATCTTTGTAACGAGCTCCCTCATACAGACGCTGGCGAATGGAGCGGGCTACAGCCTCTAATTCTTCCTTTTGATGGTTACAGGTCCAAATCTCTACTGCTTCTCGATCTTGATCAGACAGCTCACCCTCTACCTCTGTAAAGTCATAACGAGCTTCCAAGATCCGCGTCATACGACTAAAGGCATCCTCTTTTCCTTGACCGACGTAGCTTGGCGTGACCTGGTAGGTCCTAGCCAAGTCTAGCAGGAAGTCGACACTAGCCTGGTAGAGATTGCCCTCTCGAAAGCTCGAGCGATAGGCTTTCTCACTGGCATAAGCCCCAATAATGATCTCGACACCCTTGTCGTGCAGTAAATGAACTAGGTAGTCCTCCTCGGCTGAGAAACGGGTAAAGCCGTCAATCACTAGAGCCAAGTCTTTTAACTCCTCATCCAAATCTCCCTTGACAAGGTGAGAGGCAAAACTAGCCAACTTAGACTCAGACTCAAAAGAACCTGCGACTAACTGGTCTTGAACGGCTTTCAAGATATGGACCAAGTCTTCTCTCTTTTCCTGATCTGGCAAGGCATCCAAGTCGGATGCTGTCATCTGGGCCGTCTGCAACTCATGAAAGAGCTGGATCAATTGTTGGATAAACTGGGGATCCTTCTTAAGACGGGCATAAACCTTGAGCTCTTCATCCGGCATCTGAGAAAGCACCTTAAAAAAGAGCATCCCAAGACCGATATCATCGAGCGACTGCTGTTGGTGGCTTTCATTGAGGGTAAAATAGCGAGCCATCTGGGCAAAGCGCGTAATAGTAATGGCAAAAGAAGCCTTCTGGTCGAGGAGCTGTAGGACCTTGCCTTCCTTTTCAAAGGACAGAGAGTTGGGCGCGATATAAAAGACCCGCTTCCCTTCAGCAACCAAGCGATTGGCTTCATCCACCAAGACCTGGGTTAAAGGCGTTCGAATATCTGTATAGACTAATTTCATAATGTTAGGATTCCTGTAAAATGATAGTTCTATTATACCATCTTTAGTCCTTTTCTACAGGGATTTTCCTAGAGTTCTGGCGATTCAAAACAGATAAAAAACTGGACAAACAGTCCAGTTTTTCAACTATTTTTTTAACCTCCCCAGTTGATTAAAAGATAGAGGATGCTAGAGCCAAACATATCGGCCAAAGCATGCATGAGGAAGAATGGCAAAAGGTTTTTGATCACCTTCTTGTAGAGGACATAGTAGAAGAGTCCATAAATCACTCCGATGACCACTGCCCAAAGCAAACCTTGGTAGGTATGGAAGGAAATCCGAATCAAGGTCGAATAAGCCAGTGCCCACCACTTGTACTTCTGATTAACAGATGTCATGACTCCTAAGAAGAAGAACTCTTCGTAGAAACCATTCAGCAAGGCATAAGCAATCGCCATGGGACTAAGCGCTAAGAACTTGTGAATAATCTGCATGGGATCGATAAATGGGAGGAGATTGATATTGAAGTAATCATACTCTCCACTCACCGTTGTCACGATATCCCCAAACAGACCGACGATGGCAAAAATCAAGGGTACCCAAAAGAGGACGGACCATTTAAAGCGAATCGGAAGCTGTTTAAAATCGAAATTCCGTAGAATCAAGTAGGCCAAGGCGAGAGTTAATAAGATGATCTGCAGGGTAAAGTTGCTCGAGTATGCTGCCCCATCCCTAGCTGTATTGGTAGCCGTTTCAGTAGCTGCGGTGACGGTTTGGGCGACTGGCTGAAGACTGGTAAGGAAGAGTTCTGTAGACCAAACAATAAACTGCCCAAACATGATCGCAGTCACAATAGCGATATCAAACCAATTAAGCTCTTTTAAAGGCTTTCAGGTCGTATCAACTTTAAAATTTTCATCATTCATCCTTCTATTCCCATAATGGAAGTGTTTTTGATAGTTCTACTATAAAAGAAATAGCTTAAAAATAAATTTAATTTTTAGCTAGTAATAATTTTTTTATAAAAAACCTTCTGTTATTTCAACATGAAGATAAATCTTCTTAATAACTTTCCTTGTGTGAGTATGGACATCAGTGAACTTCTTCGAAGTTACATGAATTAGTTTTGAACCTATTTATATTTTCTCACTTCTTTCAAAAAATTAAGTGGGATACGATTTTCTATGTAGAGCTCATCCGATTTAGTAATATTGGTATTTGAAATATATATTATCATTACACACTCAACTCAAACAACCTATAAAACTCACCTCTCCTATCCATCAAATCACTGAAAGAACCATCTTCAACAATAACGCCATCTTTCATAAAGAGAATTCTATCGTATTTTTTCAAAATGTTCTCATTCAACTTGTGGGTTACTACAAGTGCAGTCAAATTTTGAATATCCAAGATTGAACTTTCAATTTCAGTAGTTACTTGATTATCCAAAGATGAAGTAGCCTCATCCAATAATAAGATTGGTGTTTTTCGAATCAAGGCACGCGCAATACTAACTCTTTGTTTTTGTCCGCCAGATAAATTCGATCCATTCTCTCCACATAAAGCTTGTAGACCTAATTCATTTTCTAAAACATAACTTTCTAAACCTGACTGCTGTACAGCTTTCTTTATTTCCTCATCAGTGAAGGATTGATTAAGAGTAATATTTGCTCTTAAAGTATCATCAAAGATATAAACATCTTGCTGAACAATCGTCATCAAGTTATAAAGACTCTCTGCTGAAATAGCTTGTATATCTTGATTATCAATTGAAATATGTCCACTTGTTACATCATAAAAACGCAGCAATAGATTGAGCAAAGTTGATTTTCCACTCCCTGACATTCCTACAATTGCAATTTTTTCCCCTTTTTGAATCTTCAAAGATAAATGATTAAAAATCTTTTCTTCAGTATTAGGATAAGAAAAATCTATATTTGAAAAAGAAATAACATCATCAAAATATTCTTTCGTTTTACCAGTTTGAAGTTCGATTACATCTTTTACCTCAAATGCATTTAGTGTTGCCTGACCTTCACGGAATTTACTCATTCCCATACCAACTTCGTTTAGTGGCATTACTACAAAATTGACCAGTTGAACAATAGCTGTTACACTTCCAATTGTGGTATAGCCATTAAAAACAAGATACATTCCTCCACCAAAGGCTACTAAAAAAACAATCATCCCCGAAAGCTGCGAAATAACATTAGCTAAGACATCAAATTTTCCTTTCATAAAATATATTTCATCCAATTTTTCGCTTTCATTTCTGTAATCTTGACGGATAGCCTCTTTCACATTAAAACTTTTTATAACTAGAAACCCTGCTAAAATATCTTTAACCTTAACTAAATACTTCTGATCGGCAATCATGGCACTCTTTTGAAGATAAGCTGATTTTTGTCCAATGAATCCAGAAATCATCATTGGAATAATGCTAGCAATGATAACCAATAAGGTCAAATACCAATTACCTATAAACATAGCTAGGAGCGAAAAAATCATTAAGGAAAGGTTTTTTGAAATATTAAAATACTGGTGTAGATAATCTTGCTCAATTTTCTTCATATTTTCGGTTAATACAGAAATAAATTTCCCTGATTTTTCTTTAGAAAAGTCTCTATAATCCCTATCTAAAATAGATAGGAACACCTTATTTTTGTATCTTGACATGATTTGCCTAACAAGTTTATTTTTCAATCGAAGAGATATAAAGTTTAGCCCTGCATATATGAAAATAACAATAGCTCCTACTAGTACCGCTTGAGTTAAGGCTTCTTTATTTTGAGACATGCCACTATCAATAATACCTTTAATAGCATAAGCAAAAGCAATATTAGTTAAAGGGACCAGTATATTAAGTATCATGAAAGCATAAAAAGCCTTCTGATGGTTCTTTATCAATTGTTTCATCCTTAATCTACCTCATAATTCTTAATTTAATTTAGAAAATGTGACATAAAATATTCTTCTAAGTCAATATTCTCTCTCCTAATCTCTTTCATAGAGACCTGTTCTACAATTTCTCCATTTTTGATAAAACCAATTTTATCTGCTATCTGTGAAATTTCCGATAATATATGACTCGATATTAGTATTGTAATTCCATGCTCCTTAGAAAGCGACAACAAAAGATTTCGAATTTCTTGAATTCCTATTGGATCTAAACCATTGATTGGCTCGTCTAAAATTAACAATTTAGGTTTTGTTAGAAAGACACGAGCTAAACCAAGCCTTTGCCTCATTCCTAACGAAAAATCTTTTACTTTTTTAGTTGTATTCTTTAATCCGACCATTCTTAAGGCTCTTATTATATCTGATTCAATAATATTTTTCCCCATATACTGAGCGTGAATTTCCAAAATTTCTTTTGCAGTGTAATTATCATAAAAAATTGGTGATTCAATAATACTTCCAATCTGACTTAGGATTTCTTCTCTATGTTCTTGTAGATTTTTTCCAAAAATTTCAATACTACCTGATGTAATAGTTGATAAGGATAACATACATTTCATTAAAGTTGTTTTCCCTGCACCATTTGGTCCTAAAAAACCATAGATTTCTCCTTCAGCAATTTGAAGGTTGATACCACTCAAAATTTCTTCATTATCAATTGTTTTAAAAACTTCTTTTATTTCAACAATATTTCTCATTTCTATCTCTCTTTCTATATCCAGCTTAAAATGCAAGAATTTTTCTCCCGGAGCATAAATACCAACTTATACAGTCTCTTTTTTTATAGAAATCATCAAGGAATTACCACTTTCCTTCAATTAAACTCAGCTATGCTACTTGATACTAATATCTTGTCTTGAAATATTATAAATTGAAAATGAAGTAATCATTAAACTTATGAAACTTGCAAATATCAAAAAAAGAATAAGTTATCAGCAATATTATTAGATAAACTTCCTGGACTTACATTCGAAAGTAATGCTGCTAAACCAAGACCTGTAAGCATTGTTATAGCTGTTGAATGCTTAATCATACCTAAAACGAATGGTAGTAACCCTATTAGTACCGTTGCAAACGTTATTCCAGCTAAGTTAATTAATTGATTAGCTACTGAAATATAATTTGATTCAGTTAAAATTGCTACTAATTTAATTAATAATTGAATAACTAAATATGCAGAAAATTGGGCAATACATGCTATTAGAATGACTGAAATAATTTTTCCCCATAGTAACTTTCTTTTAGGAATAGGGTAAGAAAACAACTGAAAAATTGTTCTTCGTTTAAATTCATCAATAATAATCCTAGATAATAAATAAGATTCGAAAATCAAAAATGCTGCTTTTGTAAATAAAGATGAAAACAATGAAGCTGCAATTGCCCAACCTTCCCATTTATCAGCAATTCTAAAATTCTTAGAACTCTGCCCTACAAATTCACCCAGTTTATTATCTGTAGCTAACCCCATGATTATGATTCCTGAAATACCTAATACTATAAATATAGTACACAACCAAGCAAAAAATAATTTAGATTTTGAAACCTTATTTAATTCTATTTTTAATAAGCGACAACATAGATTTTTTTCCTCCAAAAAAATTTTTGTTAATATTAATTACACTATTCAAAAAAACACTTTACATACTTCTGGTATGTTTAAACTTAAAAATTATACATACTAAAGGTATGTATAATAAAATTTTTAATACCATATCTAGAGTATGGTATTATTTTAAAATTCTATACGTAAAACTTATTTACTACTTTTTAAGTGATCAAATAATTTGAAAATTACTTCCATCATTTCATCAGTAATCAACTGCACTCCTAACCCTTCAAAAGTAAGTTTAATGAAATTCATTTTCCGCTTTAATTCTTCTACTGAAAAAACAGAAATTTGGAATCCAATCCAAACATCTAGAGTTAAAATGATTAAATCTGCTAGTTCTTCTGGGTATTCGGTTTTTATTGATTCATCTTTAACACCTTCGTGAACTTTTTCTCTAATTTCGAGTAAAAAATCAGAAAATAGACCTAGATACTGCTCTCCTAACAAACGTGGACTTCTTAGCATGATTGAGGCAGAGTAAACGAGCCTTTGGTGCTCAAAATTAGAGAAAGAGTCCATCAAAGAATTTTGTATCTTTTCTAATCCAGTATTTCCTCTCCAATTATAATTTAAAATTTCTTGATTATTTTCGCTAATGATTGTTTGCAGTATATCATATTTAGACTCAAAATGATGATAGATAACACCTTTTGTTAATCCACCTAAGCCATCTATGATATCTTGTATTGACGTATTATCAAATCCTTTTTCTAAAAATAGATTTTTAGAGACCTCTAGGATTTTTTTTCTAGTTTCATGTGAGTTTCTATTCCTTGCCATTATAACTCTTCCTTATCATACTAATGGTATGTTTTTTTATTATAATCTAACAAATTAATGTTGTCAATTTTTTGTTGTTTCCAATAATACTTTGGAAATTTTATAAAACCTAAAAACGACCTTTCGGTCGTTTTCCTAGTTAGTTTCCTCTAAGAGGTCTTGGATTCTATCCAGATACTGGTTGTCTGTCACCGCCATCACGCGCACCCCTTCTGGCCAGATAAAGTCGGGACCAATCTGACTTCGCAAAGGCTGATCTTCCGCATCTCGATAGCCAATAATATTGAGTTGATATTGGTCTCTGATTTCCAAGTCTCGAATGCTTTTTCCTACCCAGCTAGCTGGAACTGTAAACTCGACCACCACCACTGCTTCATCCAACTGGAAGACTTCAATCCCGTGTTGGAAAAGGATCATCTTGGCCAGAGACATCCCCGCTTCTACCTCTGGTAGGATGACCAAATCAGCCCCAATCTTCTCAAGGACTTCCTTGGTCACTTCATTCTTGACCTTGACAATGACTCGCTCAACACCAAGGGCCTTACAATGCATGACCGCCAGCACACTGGACTCCAAGTTTTCTCCCGTCGCGATCACGACTGTGTCACAGGTACCGATATCAGCCGCATCCAAGAGGTCCATTTCTGTAATGTCTCCAACAATTCCAGTCGAAATCATGGATTCATATTGGTTGATCACATCTGCGTGATCGTCAATTGCAATAATATCCACATCCTGATCCTGCAGAGTTTTCAGGATACTCTGTCCAAAAATTCCTAATCCTAAAATTCCAATGGTTCGATTCTCCATAAGTTTCTCCTATCCAATAATGATGTCTGCCTTGGCATACTGCAAGGTATCTGCTTTCTTGGCTTGGTAATTGTTCAAGCTAACCATGAGGGTCAAAGGACCAATCCGTCCGATAAACATGAGGACCATGATAATGCCTAGTCCCGCTCCATTTAAGGTTGAGGTTACATTGGCGGTCACTCCCACTGTCGCTAGAGCGGATACCACCTCAAAGACCAAATAAATAAAGCGTTGGCCATCCGGCGTCACCAAACAGATTCCTAATAGCCCCACTAAGAAGGTCAACTGGAAAATCACCGCCGTCCCAAAGGAACGTTGAACAATGTCTGGTGAAATCGTACGTTTTCCTAAATTGGTATGTGGTAGCCCCAATAGTTCCTTCCGAGCCAGGAGCAAGAGGACCAGGAAGGTGGTGATCTTCATGCCCCCTGCTGTCCCTCCTGGTGCTCCACCTAAAAACATCTGCAAGAGATAGATAAAGAGTGTCACTGGCCGGACTGCTGTATAATCTAAGGAAGCAAATCCGGCTGTCCGCATGCTGACAGTTTGGAAAAAGCTGACCAAGACCTTCTCTCCCAATGGGAGGGACCCAATGGTTGCCGGATTATTAAACTCGGTCAAGAGGCTGGTTACTGTCCCAAAGAGGAGAATCGCAGCTGTTAACCAGAGAACCACCTTGGTGTGAAAGCGAAGAGTCCGTCGTCCGGATTGGTTACGGGCCTTGGTGGCCAGGTCAAACCAAACCATAAAGCCCAACCCCCCTGTAATAATAAGGGCAGACAAAGTCAGATTGACCAACCAATCGGTCTGGAAACTCATCATACTATCGCCCCCAAAATTATCAAAGCCCGCATTACAAAAAGCGGAAATCGCTACAAAGATAGAGTTAAAGATTCCATGTCCCCAGCCGAAGCGAGGTATAAAGCGGGTCATGAGGAGCAAGGCTCCCAGACCTTCGATGGTAAAGGTGGTAATAAAGATGGAGCGGACAAAACGGGCCAAGCTCTGGTTATTGCTAAAGCTAAAACTGTCCCGAATGGTCTGCCGGTCCTTGTAACTGAGCTTTTGTCGGCTCTCCATAAAGAAGAGACCGATAAAGGTCAAGATACCTAGGCCTCCGATCTGGATCAAAGCATACAGATCAATTGCCCCCAGCCATTATAGGTCGAAGCCACTGACTGGGTAAAGAGCCCTGTCACACAGACCATGGAAACCGCTGTAAAAAGATGATCGACATAGCCTGCTGTTGAGCTTGCTTGCTGGACAAAAGGCAGACTCAGTAAGAAGGAGCCGATTAAGATGACTAAGGCAAAACTGAGAAAGATCCGCCTTGCTGGAGACAGGCCTTTAATCTTGGACTGCCACTGTTTAAAAAATGATTTGACTAACATAGCTTCATTGTATCATAAAAAGAGAAAAGACCTACAAGTGATGAACCATTTCTAGGCATAATTCTAAGGCCTTCTCAAATGCTTCAGATCCCCAGTCACGCTGATCATAATTTTCCAGGTCTGCAAGCGAATCTGCGGTAAATAGGAGCAAGCCCCAAACCGCCCCACGAAGCTGGGCGACTGCTGCAAGGGAGGCACACTCCATCTCCACCACACTACACCCTTCTTCAATGCGATAGGCCACCTTGTCAGGTGTCTCTCTATAAAAGCCATCGGTCGACCAGGTCATAACCTCTTGATAAGGAATGGCCGCTTGTTTGAGGACCCTTTCAATGGCATTCAGTGCTCGCCTATCCACTTCGATATAACGGGAGGGTGCTACATAATGGTAACTAGCTCCCTCATCTCGCAAGGCTTTTGTTGGGATTAAAAAGGCATTTTCTTCCATGTCCACCAAGACGCCACAGCTTCCTGAAGAAATGATTTTCCTCACCCCATAGCCAATCAACCAATCCATAAATTGGGCAGCAGCTGCAGATCCAACTGGCGCTTGCGCCAAGCAGATTTCCTCTCCTTGGTCCTCCATAACATAAACCGGATAGGTCCTGGTAGCTGAGACAAAGCTAGCTACTTCTTTGGCTCCAACAGCTTTGGCAAAGCGATCAATCTCATCCTCCAAGAAAGCGTACACACATTTTTCAGGTAGGTGCAGATTTAGTCCCTCATGAGTCGGCATAATGACCGCCTGCGGATTGTCGTCAAACTCTAAAATGGGAATTTCATGTTTATGAATCATCTATTGCCTCCAAACTTGTTTGTAACATTATATAAGTCCATCTAGTCTGTGTCAAGGAGAGATAGCGAAATGGACTATTTTCCTTCCACAGCAACTCCCCATATAACTGAATACTTTCAACTATGATATAATGGGGACAGTACAAGGGAGGAAACCAATGTTACAAGAACTAGCCTTTACAGGTCAATGGAGACACTATCAAAAACGCGTTCTCGATAAGAGTGACGCTTTTATGGCGGATGGCCACCTGCATTTGGTAGCAGCTCCTGGCTCTGGAAAAACAACCCTGGGAATCGAATTTATCAGACGCTTTGGTCAGCCAACCCTGATTTTAGCTCCTACGGTCACCATTCGTCAGCAATGGGTGGACCGGATTATCCAAGCATTCCTAAGTGATGAAAGCCAAGCGGAGCAATTGATCTCTCAGGACCTCAAACATCCTAAGCTGATTACAGTGGCTACCTATCAGGCCCTACACAGCGCAATGAACCAAGTCGTCGGTCAATCACAATCTGAGGATACCGATGACCAGGCAGAGATTGAAACGTTTGATTTCAAAGACTTTGATATCTTTACTACTTTCAAGCCATCTCACTCGGAACCCTTTGTTTAGATGAGTGCCATCACCTGCGCAATGAATGGTGGAAGAGTTTGGAAGCCTTTCGTCAAGCCTTCCCTGACTTAAAGATGATCTCCCTAACCGCTACCCCTCCCTATGAAGGAGATCCTGCCCTTTGGGATCGTTATATCCGCATGTGTGGTGAGATTGATGAGGAAATTACGGTTCCCGAATTGGTCAAGGAAGAAACCCTTTGTCCCCATCAGGACTATGTCTACTTTGCCTTTCCAACCAAGGAAGAGCAAAAGCAGTTGGATGCCTTTAGCCAACAAAAGAATGCTCTCTTACAGCAACTGACTTCCGATCCCCTCTTTTGCCAATACCTCCAAAACTGCAAAGCCTTATCGGATCAGATTAGCGATGATGAATTGCTCAATGAGCCCAAGTATCTCTCTGCTACCCTGATCTTTCTTCGAAGCAAGGGAATTGACTTTCCCAAACGTTTCCAGGAGCTTTTAGGAGCCAAGAAACTACCTGCTTTCACCTTGGACTGGCTTGAAATACTCTTGCAAGGTCTGCTCTTTCAGGTGCCTCACTGGTACAATCTACCTGAGGAATACGAGAAGCAACTGCTTCATGAATTAAAAGCAGCCAGCTTGATCGATCGAAAACAAGTCAAACTGGTCCGCAACAAAAAACAAGACCTACTGCTCAACCAATCCCTCGGAAAACTCAATGCGGTTCGAGAGATTTTCAAGGCGGAATACCAGGCTCTTGGAAGTCAACTGCGCCAATTGGTCCTAACAGACTACATTCGCCAAGACTTTGAAGTTCATCTCGGGAATAAGGACGCCCAATTCACTCAGTTGGGAGTTCTCTCCTATTTTGAATCTATTCGCAGAGAAAGCTTAGAGCTAACTAGTCCTCCTGCCATTGCTGTCTTAACCGGCAGCATCGTCATCATCCCGACAGTCGCTAAGCCAAGACTAGAAGAGCTTCTTGGAGGGAATCGACTGACTTACCAAAGTGTCGGCAAATTATCTCCTGATGACTTTCTCAAGCTTCGCATGATTGGTTCTCAACATGATTTGGTGACAGCTGTGACCCAACTCTTTCAAGAAGGGCTCATCCAGGTCGTCATTGGAACCAAGTCTCTTCTAGGAGAAGGCTGGGACGCTCCCTGCGTCAATTCTCTTATCCTAGCGAGCTTTGTCGGTAGCTTTATGCTCAGCAACCAAATGCGAGGTCGTGCCATCCGAGTGTGGCCTGAGGATCCAGACAAAACTAGTAACATCTGGCACCTGGTCTCCATCAATCTTTCCCTAAAAAAATGGTATGAAAAGTCCGATCTTGAAAAGGAAAAAATCGAAGCCATCACTGATCAGTTGAAAGAATACAGTCCTGATCTGGAGCTCTTAGAAAGACGGATGAAGCAATTTTTAGGTCTCCATTACAAGGAGCCCTTTATCGAATCCGGTATCGAACGTCTAGCCTTTAACAATATCCGCTATACCAAAAAACACTTGCAAAAACTCAATGAAGAGACCTTAGAGCGCTCCACCCATCGTCAAGAACTCCGAGACGGCTGGCAAAAAGCCCTTCCGATTCTGGAGAATATGGAGATTGCAAATGAGGTCCAAGTGGATAAACACTTCCTGCCCCTGGCCCTATTTTTGACGCCAGGAAGCTAGCTCGCTGGCTGACGGCCGCTGCTTTGACCGATGCTTTCGCCAACCTGATTTACTATTCACGTAGAGGAGGAGGGAATAAAGCGTCTCTTATTCTTCTATTCTTCCTAGCTGTCCCCGCACTCCTTGCTTGGCTGCGCTACTATCTCTATAAGAGCCCTTATAAACGGCTAGAAGTCTTCGGCCAGGCTATTCACCAAGCCCTTCTCCTTTCTGGCAAGATCCAAACCCAGGAGACCCGTATCCAAGTCGTACGAGACAGAAAGGATGCCATCAACACTCTGATTTATTTGAAGGGCGGAACCATGCGGGAGAAGGAACTCTTCTCGCAAACCATAATCGAATTCTTCGCACCGATTGAAAATCAGCGCTATATCTTGAAAGCACAGGAAAAAGTATCCGATCAGACAGAATATTTCGCTGTACCAAGCCTTTTTGACAAACGGAAAGAGGATGCCCAAGCCTTTGTGGAGCAAATCCGAAAGAGCCTGGGTAAGTATGACCTCGTCTATACCCGAAGTGCGGAAGGTCGCGCTATTCTCCTAGATGCGCGCATTAAGGCCTTAGCTAATAAACAAGAGCGTACCTTCACCAAGAAACAAGTGTTGTCAAATTTGAAATAAGAATTTATTTCACAATAAAAAATTCTAGTAGATGATTTCTACTAGATTTTCGTTAGTTAATCACAATCATGGCCTTAATAGTCTTGCGTTCATCCATGTCTTTGTATGCTTGATCAATTTCGTCCAAGCTATAGCTTTGGGTGAAGACACGTCCTGGATTGATATCGCCATCAAGGACAGCCTTAAGCAAGAACTGTTTGTCGTAGGTAGTGACCGAGGCTGCTCCACCTGCCACCGAGATGTTTTGAGCAAAGGTCGAACCAAGGGCACGATTATTGTAATGAGGCACGCCGACAAAACCTAAACGTCCACCATTGTGAAGGACCCCAAGGGCTTGATCGACAGCTGCTGCGGTACCGACACATTCAAGGGCCGCATCTGCTCCGCCACCAAGGATTTCACGGACCTTGGCAATCCCTTCTTCGCCACGCTCCGCTACGACCGCTGTCGCACCAAATTCCAAAGCCATCTGTTGCCGGTCTTCGTGGCGACTCATAAGGACGATTTGAGACGCACCACGCATCTTGGCTGCGATCACTGCACATTGACCAACGGCACCGTCCCCGATGACCACTACTTTGTCACCAGGCTTCACGTCTGCTACACGCGCCGCATGGTAGCCCGTCGGCATGACATCTGCCAGCGTCAAGAAAGATTTGAGCATGGCTTCTGTATAATCTGATGGTTGCCCTGGAATTTTGACAAGGGCCCAGTTGGCGTATTCGAAGCGCATGTACTCCGCTTGCACCCCATCAGACCAGTTGGTGCCGATATGACGGTCACAAGTCCCATCGTAGCCAGCACGACAGGCATCACACTCCCCACAACCATGGGTGAAAGGTGCGATGACAAAGTCTCCTGGTTTGACCGTTGTAATGGCTTCTCCGATTTCTTCGACAATCCCAATGGCTTCGTGGCCACTATTTTGATGCCCTGCTTCAATATCTGGATTGCGGTAGCTCCAGAGATCGGATCCACAGACACATGTGTGGACGATGCGGAGAATAACATCATCCGGCGCTTCGATTTGCGGACGTTCTACTTCTACTAGACCCACTTGCCCAGCTTTTGTATAGACTGTTTTCTTCATAGGAACAACCTACTTTCTATTGCTTACTTATCTACAGTATACACTTTTTATCGAGCTCTAGCCCACTTCCTGATTTAAAACTCTATCATTTAATCATATTTTTTCCCATACTTCTTTTCTAGCATTTTCTTAATCAAATAGGGCATTTTGACATTTTCGCGGCCTTTCTTATCAATCAATTTTCTGACAAAATCGGGCATTTGAATATCTTTTTCTGCTTCCAAAATCTGACCTGTACTTGAAGGAGCTTCCAACTCATCAAAAGTCTCTAGCTGAGGTTGATAGTCACTATAGTCACCATCTATATGAGACTGAATGGTTGACAGAAGGGCTTTAATCAGTCGTGAATCGCTATTTGGCATAGGAGGTCGATGATAAGCCACTCCGAGCTCCTGACATAGCTCCTGACACTCCACATCATTATCAAAAAGAACTTCAATATGCTCACTAATAAAGGCAATCGGAACAAAAATATAGTGGTTTGGGTGTTCACTCTCATCTCGCAGATATTCTAAAACATCAGGCTTAATCCAAGGAATACCTATATCACTCTCACTCTGCCAAGTATTGGTGTACTGATCCTCTTCAAGCCCTAAAATCTCTGCAATCATGCGACTATTGTCATAAATCTGGTCGATATAAGGGTCACCAAAATCTAGCGCCAAAACTGGAACACTGTGGGCTGAAAAAATCACCTTATAACTGTCGTCTCCAATCTGATCTAAAATCTTTTGGATTTCATCAGCCCAATAGTGGAGTAGGTCAGGTTCGCGGTACCAGTCCTTGATAATTTGGAACTTTATCTGACCACTTTCTAAAAATTTTTCATAACCCATGACAGAATAGTAGGAATAATGGGGCTCTAGAATCAAACACAAACACTCTTTAATTCCATCTAACTCCATTTCTTTGATCACATCTGTGATGAAAGGGCGGGAAAATTTGTTGGCAAAGTAAACCGATGCTTGATCTCCAAGAGCAGTAGCAACCAAGTCCACTTCTTCTCTAGTTATCCTTTGGAGCGGCGTTCCACCGATTCGGACGTAATTGTCATATAAAGTCTGAATTTCATGTGGTTCAGGACGAACCCCACGGCGTATATTCGTGAAAAACTCTGCTACTCCTTCGTAGGTAATCTCTTCTGGCGACCCAAAGGTCATCATCAACACAGCTCTTTTACTCATAACTACTCCTTGTTCCATGTTTGTTCTATTTTACCATGAAAAGGCTTACTTTAGGGAACTCTTTTATAAATCATTTGGAAGAAGACACTAATTTTCTAGGTCAATACACAAGCTATTAAAAGAAATCATTCAAAGAAAGTGGAACAAATATCTTTTTATGCCCGATCCGATACTGTATTATTCTTTGAAAACAACATCTATTTGAAATTACCATCTTTCATGTAAGAAGAAATGGTTTAAATTCCTTTCTATGAATTTCTACACAATAGAAAAAGTGGATAAAGAAACATTCTTCTATCCACTTTATTGTTTACAGCTTTTATTCGCTACGTAAAGATTCCACTGGGTCTTTCTTTGCGGCGATGCGTGAAGGGATGAGACCAGCTAACATGGTAAGGACAATGGAGATACCAATTAGATGAGCGCTGCTTCCCATGGTAACTGCGCCACGTTCTCCACGTTAGTCATTTTCGCAACGACGGCATTGATTGGAAGTGTTGCAAGAAGTGTAATTCCGATACCGAGCACCCCGGAAATAAATCCTTCGATGGCTGTTTCGGCGGTGAAGATGCGACGGATGTCTTTCTTCGAAGCCCCCATTGCACGTAGGATTCCGATTTCTTTTGTACGTTCGAGAACCGAGATGTAGGTGATAATCGCAATCATAATCGATGATACGATGAGCGAGATGGCTACGAAACCAACAAGTACGGTTGTGATTACACCCACCATTGTCGTAATGGATGACATGATGGTTTGAATATCGTCGGAGTAGGCGAGCACTTTGTCGTCTTCGCCAGCGTCTTTTTTGGCTGTGTTATAGGCGTTGATGAAGTCCTTCAACTCTTGTTTTTGTTGGAACGAAGAGGTGTAGAACTCGATGGCAGCCGGTTTGGATTTATCGATAACCCCCAATTTCGCGAGGTTTTCCTCGTAAGTGGCAGCCGAGTTTTCGTTGTATTGTTGGATGTATTGCGCTTGTTGTTCAGGCGTCAATTTGACCAGCTGGATTTTTTCTTCTTCGGTTAAATCAGCAGAATTGAATGGTTTTGGATCTTTGGCAAATGCTTTACCAGTAAATACATTGATGGTAGGGTTGGCTTCTTGCTCTTTCACGATGTCACTGTTTTGAATTTGTTCAGAAGTGTAATCGATAAGGTCGCTCGTATAAGCCACACCGCCAGAAGGAGAGTTCACACCAGAACTTGTGCCTTCTTTTTGACGAAGAACGCCGACGATTTTAAGCTCGAGGCCATTCTCGATTTGCGTCTTCATATACGCTTCGTCGTCAATTTTATTCATCCATTGGTTGTTTTCTTTTGCGAAGCGGTTCGTGTTCACAACGGCTTTGAATGTTTTCCCGATGAAATCCCTATACTGATAGGTTTGTGATTTGAGTTCGTCGAGTTTCTTTACATCGTTTAATTCGCTAGGGTCTTTGATGCGTAAGCTATAAAGGAGCAGGTCGCTGATTTGGTTATCTTCATCGACGATAAGGACGATTTCAGATTTATCCTTTGGAAGGCGACCTTCTAGCACGTCATATTGCGCTTCCAGCATGGCTTCGTCACTTGAAAGTTGGCTCCAGTAGTCGATGTTTTGCAAGTAGCCTTTAATCGTTTGATTGGCCGTATCAACTTCGGACGCGAGGTTAGATGGAAGAATGCTCTTTGGACCGCCCGATGTGTCGCTAGCGTAAATATATGGTTGCAGGTTGTATTGGTAACGAATGTCTTTTGTAAGGGTTGCGACTTCTGAAGCGTGTTTATCCAAGTAAGTCTTGAAGGACGCGAGGTCATTTTTTCCGATTTGTTTTTTCAATAGATTCGTTAAAAGCGTATTGACACCGAGTTCGTTTTTATCCCTATAAGGCTTTTCACTCAAGTCTGGAGATGTTGCCATAAGATTACTCTGGTTTTGCTCGCTAATCGTCAGTGGCAAAGAGACGAGAGTGTCTTCTTGCACCTTTTTCACATAGTCGCTCACACCGTTTGAGAGGGACAGAATAAGGGCAATCCCGATAATCCCGATGGAACCTGCAAAGGCAGTCAGGAAGGTACGGCCTTTCTTCGTCAATAAGTTATTAAACGAAAGGGCCAGAGCCGTCAGAAAACTCATCTTTGTCTTCGTGAACTGAATGTCGCCTTGTTTGGTTTCTTCTGTAGGCTCATACGGATTCGAGTCGCTCAAGATGTTTCCATCCAATACCTGTACGATTCGAGTGGAGTAGGTTTTTGCCAGCTCTGGGTTATGCGTCACCATGATGACCAGACGTTCCTTGGCGATGTCTTTTAATAAATCCATGATTTGAACAGAAGTCTCAGAATCGAGCGCTCCTGTTGGCTCATCGGCTAAAACGACTTTAGGATTATTGACAAGGGCACGCGCAATCGCGATTCGTTGCATTTGTCCGCCAGACATTTGATTTGGTTTCTTATATAAATGGTCTTTCAATCCAACGCGTTCGAGCGCTTCGATGGCACGTTTCTTGCGTTCCGCTTTAGAAACACCAGAGAGCGTCATCGCAATCTCGACGTTTGAGAGTGCCGTTTGGTGACCAATCAGATTATAGGATTGGAAGACGAATCCGATGGTGTGGTTTCTGTAGCTATCCCAATCGCGGTCTTTAAATTGCTTGGTTGATTTTCCTTGGATGAGTAAATCACCCGATGTGTATTGGTCGAGTCCACCGATGATATTTAAGAGGGTCGTTTTCCCTGAACCCGATTGTCCGAGAATGGAGACGAACTCATTTTTACGGAAGCGAATCGAGATATCTTTCAACGCGTGAAACTCTTGATTGCCCGTATAATACACTTTTGAAATATGTTGTAGTTGTAACATATACTCGTTCCTTTCATAAATATGAGTAGTCTATCACAATTTGAATCCGAGGTCAATATATTAAATTGATGATTTTAAAAATATCCTCAACAAAGCATTGTTCGATTTTCATTAATGATGGTGGTGATGATCATGCCCATGATGTTGATCAGCTTCCAGTTCTTCGATATTGCGCTTGTGGGCTCGGTGAGTAGCCAAGTCTTCGTCCACCTCAATGGTAATGTTTGGAAACCACAATCTTTGAGCAAGGTACGAATCGCTTCTTTACAAACCTCCATGTGGTTGACATGCTCTAGACAAACATGGACAATGGCGTTTTTTTCCAGGCCATCCATGGTCCAGAGATTGAGCTGATTGATACTAGTCACATGGTCCAACTGCTCCAAATCACTCTTGACTTGCTGGATATCCACTCCTTCTGGCACAGCATCGAGGAAAATCTTGAGCGTACTCCAAAAACGTGGAAGGGCTTTGGACAAGATGAACGCAGAAATTAGAAGAGATAAGAGGGGATCGAGGAAGTACCAATCAGTGTAGCGCAAGATGATGGCGACGACAATCACTGCCAACCAACCTAGTGTATCCTCAAGGAAATGGAGACTCAGGATGGATTCATTCTTAGTCTGCCCCTTACGGACGATGAGACTGGCTGTTAGATTTATGGCAATCGCAATGACTCCCAACCAAAGCATTCCCTCATGATCCACCGGCTGAGACTCGATTAGCTTGCTGATATTCTCTAGAATGACTAAACTAGAGCCTGTTATGAGGATGACTGCTGTCAGGATGGCCCCCAAGAGGCTAAAGCGCTTGTAGCCCAGGGTATAGTGGCTGTCCTCCTCCCGATTGGAAATACTTTCGAGAAAAGCTGAGATACCAATAGCCAAGGCATCTCCCAAGTCATGGACAGCATCCGCTAAGATTGCACTGGAGCCAAAGAGACCGCCAAAGATAAATTCGATGATGGCAAAGCTAAAATTTAAGACAAAAGCCAGCCAAACAGCAAATTTGAACTCATTTTTGACCTCCTTTAATATATGGTATAATGGGAATAGATGATTCTCTCACTAGTATTATCTCCTACTCTATTTAGAAAGGATAGAAGCAAACCGTTCTTTATGTACGTTACTGAACAGTTTGTTCGAATTGTCTATATGAGTCAAACCGACCGGCGGATTGCTAAAACAAGAAAAGCGATCTATACAGCCTTCTTAGAACTGTTAAATAGTAAAGGTTATCAAGCGACGACTGTTCAAGATATTATTGATCGGGCAGATGTTGGGAGGTCTACCTTTTACAGTCATTATGAAAGCAAGGAACTATTGCTTGACGAACTCTGCCACTACCTATTCCATCACTTGTTTGAGAGAGAGGCACACCTAGCTGCAGAAGACTACCTGGCTCACATCTTTCTCCATTTCCGAGAAAATCAAGACCACGTAACCAGCCTCCTTCTCTCCAAAAATGATTATTTTCTCCGTCAACTTCATAAGGAATTAGAAGCCCATGTCTATCCTATGGTGGCAGATGATTTAAAAACAGCTCATCCTAGAATTCCAACTTCTTACCTCAAGCACTTTGTCGTTACTAACTTCATCGAAACTCTGACCTGGTGGTTGAGAAAAGGGAAAGCTTATAACGAGCAAGAAGTTGTTAGCTTTTATTTAGATGTTATGGAAATGACAGCTAAACAAGAATAAACATCATTTTTCTAGCTAGAAAGGAAATCTTATGAACCTCCTTATTCTTCTTGGTATTTTTACAGCCTTCTTAGCCCTTGCCTTTCCCCTCCTTCATTTATTGGCCAGCCTTTCAGAATTAAGAAAGGGCAAGAATACTCTAGGAAATCGACTTCTATTCATCGGAAGTTGCCTTGCGACCTTTTCTCTCATCCTCTACTTCTTTTTACCGATTGTTGCTTTATTCCTTTGGATGATTGGCTGTGGTTTGATTTGCTACGGGGCCTATTGGAATGGCAAGCACAAAGAAAACTTCAAACCAGTTCATCATGTTATTCGAGTGGGCATCGCTCTGGTGATTACAATTTTATTAGCTCTCATATAAGAAAAGCTCAGGTTTTTTCAATGAAAACTTGAGCTCTTTTTATTTATTAAGCCATCAACAGCATGAGAATAGGGATCACCACCATGGTTGCAAGGGTCGTCTCTGTCACCATGACGGATGCATAATTACTATCAGCACCGTAGAGTCTGGCAACAACTGGCGCATTGGTCATCACAGGCATGGCGGACTGGATGATAAAGACTTGCTTCATCAAGTTTGGAAGAGGCATCGAGTAAACTATGGAAGCCATTAAGAGTGGAGCAACCAGGAAGCGACCTAGTAGAATCAATAGCTGATCTTTTCCCAGAACCAACTGCTTCACACCTACATGAGACACTGACAAACCGATGAATATCATGGATAAAGGGGTTGTTAAATTACCCAGATACTGCAAATCACTGGCTAGAAAGGCTGGCAACTTGATCTGCAGCATCACCAAGACTAGTCCCAAGAGAAAGCCCATGAGTGGCGGAGAAAAGACTTTTTTCAGACTCGTTTTGAGATCAAACTGAGCTTCTCCCTCACCATCCCGCTGGATGAGATAGGTCCCCAAGGTCCAGAAAAAGGTCGTATTGCACATGTAATAGATCAAAACATAGGGAATGCTGGCATCTCCAAAGAGGGCTTGGTTAATAGGAAGCCCCACGAAGATGGTATTGGAGTTAAAAAACATGGAAATAAAGAGGCCACGACGGTCCTGTCTCACCGCAAAGATTCTGGCTACTCCTGTCGCGATGCCAAGCAAAATAACCATAGACAGGGCAGGAAACCGCAAGGCTGGCAACATTTTAAGTAGATCTTCTGCTGTGAAGCGCTGCGTGATGGTGTAGAGCATATAGCAGGGAAGAGCAACTTGAGTGACCAATTTAGCGAGTAGGCCACGCGACTTGTCATCGAACCAGCCTTTTTCACCAATGACAAAGCCCACTAAAATCATACCCAGGATGACGAGAATCCCCGATATACTCCTCAAAAAGATGTCCATGTATTCTCCTTTTTTATATATTTGAACTAGAAAAACCCATTTTTATAAGTCTCAAAAACTACTCTAGTATATCACAAAAATAGGTTGGGCAAAATTCCCAACCTATTGCATTTTATTGATTATCACTAATACCCCTTCTTAGCAGCGTTCGTCCATTGGTACCAACCAACTAGACTGTTGATTAAGTAAATGAAGTATTTCCCTTGAATTTGAAGGCTCTCTCCCCACCAAAGGTAGATAGAGAAAACGTTGGTCGCTGCCCAGAAAATCCACTGTTCACGGTAAACAGCTGTCATCAAGAGTTGGCCAACCCCATTTGTTGCATCCGTGATGGAATCCCGATACGGACGATTGGCCCCAATTGACTGATATATAAGCCCGAAAACTAACCACCAAAGCACGCTAATAGATAGATACTTGGTCCATCCGACCTTATCTAATTTACGGGCAACAAATTCTTGTTGTTCTTTTTTGAATTGAGCTTGATAAATCCATACCAGAAGGCCAATCGGCTGCATGACTGTGAAGTATAGGGTTGTCAAAACCTCACCGTAAAAGCCTTTTTGTAAGGCCAATATCAGATAGATAATAGAATTGATCAAACCAAAGAGGTAGTTACTAGCACGACCTTCCGATACAAAGATCACGCAGATAATCCCTGTTAGACTACAAATCATCCCAGTCCAATCCACTATGCGGTGCTCGTATATAAGCTCCAACCACAGTGGGAAACTTCCCAATACCAAGAGGTAAATCCAGCCTCCTAAGCTACGATGGGCAAAGAGGTCTTTCCAGATTGCTTTTAAGCTCCCAAGAAAGCCAAGCTTCTTCATCCCGGCAACCATCCTGTGGTAACCACCTGACATCTCACTGAGAGTCACTTTGGCATTTGCGAGTTTCTTTTGGAAATAAGTATTCATTTTTTCTCCTTTTGTTTTTAAAGAGCCGTGTCTATTTAGACTTTCGGACGCAACGCTCTATAGATTTTTAATTTGAACTGCTTCTCCTTTCACAGATCCCTTAGTCGACATCAGGGATTCTCTTGAAAAAGATTGTTCAACAGTTCACAACCAATCATACGCCTATTTTCATAGAAGTCAAGATTTTTCTGAAATTTTCCTAAAAACGTTCGGGAATTAAAAAATAGATCAAACATCCCTGAAGACTTCAGAAAATCAATTGGAGATAACTGCTATAAAAAACAAACACCATTTCTGATGTTTGTTGAGACTGTAGACAAACTGTTCTTTTATATCAATCTAATAACTTCTTTAAAGATGAAATAATATTATTTATTAGATTTATTCAACCATCTTCTGAAACTTTCCTCTGTGAGAAAAGTTCTAGAAACACTAGTGTTTCTAGAACTCGGAATTATTGAGACCTTAGGCTCAATAATTAGTCATGGAACTTCTTCGAAGTTCGCTGACGTCCGCACTCACCTAAGGAAAGCTATTTTGAGTATTTTATCTTCAATCTGAAACAACTTAAATAAAGTGACTTATTTCAATTTAAAATTCGGATTATTTTTTGATAAACCCTTCTTCACCAGAAAGTCACGTGCCACTTGATTAGCAGACTTGCCTTCTACTCCGACTTGGTAATTCATCTGGCTCATTTGGTCTGCTGTGATTTTACCAGCCAACTTATTGAGAACAGCTTCCAACTCAGGGTGTTTTTCGAGCAATGCAGTTTTCATGAGGGGCGCCCCTTGATAAGGTGGGAAGAGTTGCTTGTCATCTTCAAGGACCACCAGGTCATAACGAGCCAGCTCGGCATCCGTTGAGTAGGCATCTGTTATCTGGATATCGCCAGACTGGATCGCCTGGTAGCGAAGGGCTGGCTCCATGGTGGAGACTTGTAGATTAAGACCATAGACCTTCTGCAATCCCTTGTTTCCGTCCTCTCGGTCGTTAAACTCCAAGGTAAAGCCTGCCTTGAGTTGTCCTTCTACCTTTTTCAAGTCGGAAATGGTCTTAAGGCCATACTCTTGGGCAATTTTCTTAGGCACCGCGACAGCGTAGGTATTCTGATAAGCCATGGGTTTGAGCAAGGCCAAGTCGTCTTGTCGTTTGATCCCATCTCGGGCTGCTTTGTAGACTGCTTCTGGATCATGACCGACTTGTGGTGCTGGCTTGAGGAGACTTTCGGTCACGGTCCCTGTAAACTCTGGATAGATAGCGATGTCCCCTTTTTTCAGGGCTTCATAGAGGAAGGTGGTCTTCCCAAAATTCGGCTTGACGGTCACTGTCATGTCCGTGTTTTCCTCGATCAAGATCTTATACATGTTAGCTAGAATTTCGGGTTCTGGTCCTAACTTCCCAGCAATGACCAGGTTTTCTTTTTCTGGTTTTGGAAGAAGACTTGGTGCATAGCTAGCTCCCAATCCAAGGACCATGAAAGCAAAGGCCGCAAAGATGGTCCGCAATTTAGCCTTTTCCATCCATTTGAGAAGAAGGTTAAAGGCGATGGCTAAGAAGGCAGAAGACAGAGCACCGATCAAAATCAGACTGGCATTATTGCGGTCAATCCCCAGAAGGATAAAGGAACCGAGTCCTCCTGCTCCAATCAAGGCAGCTAGGGTAGCCGTCCCGATAATCATCACAGCTGCTGTCCGTATTCCAGACATAATGACGGGCATGGCCAAGGGAATCTCGAACTTCTTGAGTCGTTCCCACTTGGTCATTCCAAAGGCGACCCCTGCTTCTTCTAGACTTGGGTCTATCCCTTGCAAACCGGTGATGGTATTTTGAAGGATGGGGAAAATGGCATAGATGACGAGAGCTGTCAAGGCCGGAAGCGTCCCAATCCCCATAATAGGAATGAAGAGGCCGAGAAGGGCCATGGAAGGAATGGTCTGGAAGATCCCAGCTACCTGTAAGACCCAGTTGCTAGCTCTCTTGCGTGTACTTAAATAAACAGCTAGCGGGACAGCCAGAAAAACAGCAAGGAGCAAGGTCAGTAATGACAGTTGCAAATGTTGCCCCAGTGCAGTGAGCCAGTCCCCAAATCGTTCTTGAAAGGTTGCAAGTAGTTTAGACATGGTGAGCACCTCCAAATAAATCTGCGACAAAGTCGTTGGCTGGCTTGACTAGGATGATTTTAGAATCCGCCACCTGCACAATCTCTCCTTCTTGCAGTACTGCAATCCGGTCGCCTAATTTCAAAGCCTCGTCCGTATCATGGGTTACGAAGATGGTCGTCATGCCGAATTCTTTATGTAAATCTTTTGTAAGAGCCTGCAACTGCTTGCGAGAGATGGCATCCAAGGCTGAAAGGTTCGTCCATCAATAGAATCTTTGGTTCCCCAATGATAGCTCGCACAATGCCAATCCGCTGTTGCTCCCCACCAGATAATTCACTAGGCATGCGATTTGCATACTCTGCAGCAGGTAGGCCAACCTTGGCCAAGAGTTCTTCTGTTTTGGAGGAGATTTGCTCCTTGCTCCAGCCCTTCATCTCAGGAATGAGAGCAATATTTTCCGCAACTGTCAGGTTAGGAAATAGGGCAATGGCTTGAAGGACATAGCCGGTACTGAGACGTAACTCCCGTTCATCATAGTCCTTGATCCGTTTCCCATCCATATAGATATTTCCATCTGTCGGCTCCAAGAGACGGTTGACCATCTTGAGCATGGTGGTCTTTCCAGATCCTGAAGGACCCACTAGTACCATAAATTCTCCATTTTCAATTCGGAGATTGACATCTTTTAAAATATTTTTATCCGTGTAGCGCAAGGCTACATGTTTGTATTCAATCATGTTCTTCCTCAATAAATTTTCTATCTCTAAGAATATCCAATAGACTACTTGCTGGATGCCCTAGGACTTTTTCGACATCTGTTGAAACCCCAGCCTGTTCGCCAGCTTTAATCGCTGTATAGGTACTGACCCAGGCATCGTACTCCCAGTTTTGTGCTGGCCATTTTTTCCGTGACTCATAGGCTTCTTCTACTGATTCATCTACATACGTGATGGTCTTACCGCTCTCTTTTGAGAGGAGCGCTACGATTTCTTCCATGGAAAGATCCTCTGGCCCTGTCAGATTCAAGGTTTGATTTCCCACTCCTTAGGATTTAAAAGAATCTCTGCCGCAACCCTAGATGTGTCCTTACGGGCAACAGCTGACACAAGACCACTTCCTGCTGGACCACGAATTTCTCCATTTTCAAGCGCAATATCAATCAAGAAGTCCAAGTAAAAATTATCTCTCAAAAAAGTGTAGGTGAACCCTGACTCCTTGATATAGGCTTCCGTCTGGGCATGATCTCGAGACAAAGTGAAAGTTGCCTTCTCATCTGCCCCATAAAAGGAGGTATAAACAATTTGCTGCACCCCCGCTAGCTTTGCAGCATCTAAAAACTCCTTGTGCTCCTTGACACGCTCTGGATTTTCCCTAGCAGAAACCATCAACAAGATATCGATACCCTTCAAGGCCTCAACCACCTCTGGAGTATTGGCATACACTATTTTACGGATTTCCGCAGACGCGTAAACTTTTGCACGCTCTGGGCTTCTTGCTAGATGGACTGAAGCGATTCCTTTTTTATCAACAAGATCAGCCATATAGGAACCTAATTTCCCTGTTACACCTGTTATTCCAATCATAACTGTTACTTCCTTTCCCTAGATGTCATTCTCTTTAGCTTTTAGATTTGAGATAATACGCTCTTGATAAGCTTCAAATTCCTGGATTTCTTGATCAGAAAATCCTTGATAAAAAATCTCTCCAAGTTCGTTGCTGACACGGTCGCCAATCTCTTTTTGCGCCCAACCGAGGTCTGTCAAAGAGATATATTTTTTCCTTTTATCCTGCGTACAAGGTTGAATCGTGACCAAGCCTTGTTCTTCCAATTTCTTAACCATACTGGTCAATGTATTATTGACTAGACCCGTCGCAAGAGCGATATCGGTCGCAGTAGCGCACCCCAACTCTTGCTTCCATAAAATCGTTAAAATTTTTCCCTGTTCACTTCTGTATTGAGCATCTGGTTCCTTGCTCAAGAGTTTTTGAAAGATACGCCCGTTTAACAAACGAATCTGTAGAGCTTGATAGCCCCCTAACCCCTTGTTCATTTCAACTCCTTATTCTTCTATATCGAACTTTTTGAACTATTGTAACACTCTGTATTACATCTGTCAACTATTTCGATATCGAAATATTATTTTTAAAAAAAAAAGAGTTTGGCCAAGACCAAACTCTGGATAATAAAAATTACTCTTCTTCCACTAAGCGTTTGAACTCTGCCTGGAGTTCAGCATTTTCTGTCGGTTTAAGATACATTTGTCCTCCATTAGTTGTATCTGAATGAAAGACGATCGGTTCTCCCGTATTGGTGATAGCGAAAAAGTAACTATGAACATCTGGAAATTTATCCCAATTGCTATAACGCTCTACAATTCGGTACTGGGCATTTCCTAGACCTGTATCCGTATACTCGGCATTCATTTTCTCACTTGGACCATCCCCAAGGATATAGAGATGGTCAGCCCCAACGTCTCCTCCTGCGATTCCCTTTTGGTAATTGGGTTGTCCTAGTCTTCCCCCCCAGTCCTTTATAAAAGCTTCCAGTTTCGCCGATTTGTTGGCATTCCAAGGAGCTTTTAGTTGTGTTTCTGATTTAGTTGAACGACTTGGAACTTCAAATTCCTGCCAATCGAGACCTCTTAAATCAATTTGATCGGATGCATTTTTTCCAAAATCAGCAGCAATATCATTTGCTTGTATTTGAATCTCTTTTTCTTGGAGGATAGTCGCTTGCTTTTGCTTAGCATTAAGCTGATAAAGAGTTCCATAACCTTGACCCGTACCTGAGGACCAGCTAAGCTCCAAAACTTCTCCTTCTTTATAGACAAGAGCAGCATTTCTTGCTCCACCATGGCCTGCCACGAACCCTTCTGCTAAAAGGACTGGTTTCCCAGCTTGCAAATAATAAAGACCGGTTAAGAAATATTTGCCACTCACATTTAGGTCTGCAATCAACAGTTCCTCTATCCCATCATTATTCAAATCTGCAAAGGCATAACGCATTTCATCTGCTTGGTTAACTGCATTCTCGATTGCCCAACTATTGATTGGACGCTCAGTTGCTTGTAAACTTTGATAGAGACTTGCAATACTTGCTGTATCCTTTGGCGAGGTCAAAATCTTTTGATAATCCTCAAATATGGGCTGGTACAACTTCTTGTAATCCTTTTTCACCTCTTTTTTAGTAACTTTTTTACCGGAAGATGATATCGACGATGTTTCCGAGCTGTTATTCAACTGACTAGAATGTCGAGGAGTCCGTTTGCTACAACCAACCGTAACAAGTCCTGCTGCTAGGAGAATGACTGCTCCCAATTTCTCTTTTCGTTTCATAAGTTTCTCCTTTTGTGTCATCCTTGATAGCTGTACTTTTCTCTATATTATACCAAAAAAGAAGGCTACACCTAATAATTTGTGTAAAACCTTCTTAGTATATATGATTTAATTCGGATTCTTCTGCTCCTGCCGATTTTGATGATCCTGACTTTCAATGTGTTGCTTGATCAAGGCGACCACTTCATCATTGGTCGGAAGGTCCGAGTGTTGCGCATCCTCTCCTGTCACCGTGATCTCTGTATAACTGGCTGCTTGATTTTGATAGATATACTTACCAGCCGATACACTAGCATCCGGAACCAACTCATCCGAGTCATAGGTAATGGTACCAGCTACCGAATACATATGAAGGGTTGTCGGAATAGCTTCTCTGTTCTTGATAAAGTCTGCCAACATCTCTGATTTATTTTTGATGTTGGTCTCGGTAAAGTTATAAGGGGTCCCAATGGTCATGAGGGTCTTGAGATCCACGTCATAATCCCCTAGATAATTTCAATAAAGGCGGTATAAATCAAGCCTCCATTAGAGTGGGCCAGTCCCTTAAAGTTATTGAAGTTGTATTTTTCTTGCAAGGCTTCAAAGGCTTGGTTAACCATTTTGGCTTGCTTTTTGATATTGCTGTAGCCATCCTTGTTGTTTTCAAAACCAAGGACGATAATCGGTTCATTGTCCTTGGCATCGATACTCCCACTATAAGTAATGGTACCATCATTCCAGACCTTGACCTTGAGCAGGCTGTGTTTGGTTCCTTGCCGGTCTTGGTTGAGCTTGGTCACCAAGCCATCAAAGCGATTTTCCGTCGCAGAGCTTCCCGGGATCATGATAATTGGCGATAGTTTTGAATTATAGAATTTTTCGATTTTCTGGACATTTTTCGAGTCCAGCTATAAGAAGGCACGACCAAGCTAATCAAGAAAAGGCAGACCAAGGTGAAAACCAGCGCTGTTTTTTTAGAGATTTTCATGGCTTCCTCCTTCTTCTAGCAAATCTTTCCGAACTTGGTTGCCAATACGGACAAAGGGAATATAAAGCACTACGTCCAGGGCAAAGCAGAGGAGACTCACAGCTAAAGCTCTTAGGCTTCCTCCCGTCCCAATAAAAGCATAAAGGATGCTTGGTGTCCCATCTGGCACTGGATAGACAGCTGCTGGCATCAGTTTGAAGCACAAAGCCAGAGCTGCCATTCCCATATTGACCAAGGGGATCAATAAGAAGGGAATCACATATAGCAGGTTGAGGAGGACCGGGATTCCTACCATAAAAGGAGCGCCATTGTTAAAGAGGCTTGGAAAGATACTAAGGAAACTAACTTTCTTGTCCTTTTGACTTCGTGAAACCAGTAAGATCGCGACTAAAAGTGCTAGGACTGAACCAACTCCTGCCACCATGCCGTAACTGCGGTACAAATTGGTCAAGGTGTAGAGATAAGGAATGCCTGTTGTCGTATGATTGGTGACGGCATAAGTCAGATTTTCCAAGGCAAAACTATCATCCGCAATCGAGTTCAAGGCAAAAACCTGACTGTTTCCTACCCAAGCCGATAAAATATTCAAGAGTCCCATGACAAAAGTGGATAGGAGGTGATGACTAGTCACGGTCAGTAAACTGAAAAATTGACCTATGGTCTGAAAGACACGGTACTGATTGCCCAGGACTAAGAGGCCATTTAAACTGACTCCTAAGAGCAGAGACAAGAAAATCGGACGTACAGTCTTGGGTTGATAAATAAAGTCTTTAGTGACGATTTGGTCGTCACTGGCTTTGGAAAGACGAAAAATCTGGCCAATTAGGTAACCTAAAAAAATCGCCAAGAAAATATTGATCGTCGCAGGTAGATTGATGTGAGATAGTTGCCATCCCGAAGAGGCCCCATCAATAATCCCTGTGAGCTAACAAGAAACTGACCATAAGAGCTGTCACACCAGCCGTTCCTGTACTTCTCCCATAATGTCCAGCTGTATATTTCCCTGCAAAATAGGTTGCTAAAGGTCCAGCCAAACCACTTGTAAAATTAGAAAGATTGGACAAGACTTGACCCGTGAGCTGAAAACCTGGGAACCCGTCCGAAACAGAAAAGAGCATATTTATATAGCCTCTATCTGAAAAGAAGGACTGGGAAATCACGCGAACAATTGCTGAGAAAAGTAAAAATGGAAAGAGAGATACCAAGGTCTTCTGAGTGATTTGTACAAATCCACGCTCTCGAAACCTGAGAAATTTTTACACCAAATATTTTATCATTCTTGCTCCTACTATCCTTGTTGACCCGTTAGGTGACATTACTCGTGCACACCCTTCTGTTTTCTTCATTATAGCATATTCCCCCATACAAAAACTCAAGCCAACTGACTTGAGTTTTCGTCTTATCGATCATTGTAGCCATCTGGGTGGCTGGAATGCCAAGCCCAGGCTGTTTGGATAATGGTTTCGATATTGTCAAATTTTGGCTGCCAGCCGAGAATGGCACGCGCCTTCTCAGAGGATGCGATCAGGGTATCTGGATCTCCTGGTCTGCGATCTGCAATCTCCAGAGGGATTGGATGTCCCGTCACCTTGCGGGCTGCTTCTACGATTTGAAGATTGGAGAATCCAGTCGACGAGCCCAGGTTAAAGGCAGTAGATGGGTTGCCATTACGCAGATACTCCACTGCTAAAGATGGGCATCCGCCAAGTCAAATGGATGGACATAGTCCCGAACATTGGTGCCATCTGGTGTCTGGTAGTCATCTCCAAAAATAGAGATCTTCTCGCGTTTTCCTTGGGCCACTTGTAAGACGATCGGTAAGAGATGGGTCTCTGGTCCATGGTCTTCTCCGATAGTTCCGTCAGGCTTAGCACCTGCTACATTAAAGTAACGAAGGGGCACATACTTGATGCCGTAGGCTTGATCAGCCCAACGCATGATGGTTTCCATCATGAGCTTGCTTTCGCCATAAGGGTTGATTGGTTTTTGCGGAGTGGTTTCAAGAATCGGAATTTCTTCTGGAATGCCGTAGGTGGCAGCAGTTGAAGAAAAGACGATGTAGTGCACCCCACATTCATGCATGACTTCCAAGAGCTTGACCATGCCTGCTGTATTGTTGTCAAAATATTTCAATGGATCGGCCATGGATTCAGCGACCAGTGAGTAGGCCGCAAAGTGGATGACCGCATCAATATCTGCATGTTCCTTAAAAACAGTGCGCATAAAGTCTTGATCCGCCAAGTCTCCTTGGTAAAAGACGGCATCTGGATGCACCGCTGCACGGTGGCCTGTGACCAGGCTATCGACCACGACGACTTTTTCCTGTCCTTCATTAACCAAGCGGTCCACCATGTGGGAACCGATATAGCCAGCTCCTCCGAGTACGAGTATTGCCATTTATTTTCCTTCGCTTCTTTGTTTTCTCTCTTATTGTACCAAATTTCTGCCTCTTCTCCACACTTAAAGTGTCGCAACAAAGCGTCTAAAGGCAGCTTGTCCTTCTTCTGTCCGCTTGTAAACACCAGCATCCTCAAGGACACGCGCAAAGATTTGACCGACTGATTTACGGACAAGGGCTTCTGCCTCTGCTTCATCTGTGAGGGATGGGTGAGTGGCTTTCAAGTCAGTAGCCAAGTCCTGATGGTAACTAGCCACACTGCTTTCTCGTCCAAGCAGATAATCTTGGACCTGCTTGAGCTCTTCTTTGAGACGAGGAGGCAAAATGGCTAGACCCATGACTTCGATCAGGCCGATATTTTCTTTTTTGATGTGTTGCACATCCGCATGTGGGTGATAAATGCCATCTGGATGCTCTGGTGAGGTTTGGTTGTCACGGAGCACCAAGTCCAGTTCATAATGCCCATCACGAATTCGTGCAATGGGGGTAATGGTATGGTGGGGCTGACCGTCGGATGCCGCTAAGACTTGAACGGCTGGATCCGAGTAGCCACGCCAGGCTGTAAGGATATGGTCTGCCAGAGCAATCAATTGTTCCTTGTCGTCTGATTGCAAACGTAGAACCGACATGGGCCAGTTGACAATCCCTAGCGATACAGCCTCAAAGCCCTCAATGTTAAAACTTTCCTCAACAGGAGCTACTTCCATTGGGAAGACATGACGCCCCCCTTGATAATGATCGTGTGTCAGGATAGATCCCCCTACAATGGGCAGGTCAGCATTCGAACCAGCAAAATAACCTGGAAACTGCTCTACAATTGCTAACAAACGTTCAAAACTTTGGCGACTAATGGCCATAGGACGATGTTGGCTATCTAAGAAAATACAGTGTTCATTAAAGTATGCATAAGGCGAATACTGGAAGCCCCACTCCTGCCCAGAAATGTCAAAACGGATAATACGATGATTGCTTCTAGCTGGATGGTTGACACGACCATGGTAGCCCTCATTTTCCATACAAAGCTGACATTGAGGATAGTTGCTAGACTTGACTAACTTGGCTGCCGCGATCTCTTTTGGATCTTTTTCAGGCTTAGAGAGATTGATGGTAATCTCCAGTTCACCGTAGTCAGACGGTACACGATAAGCAATATTTTTTGCGATAGCCTTTAGTTTGATGTAGTCATTCTTCTGACTAAGTTGATAGAAATCCGCAATCGCCTGCTCTGGTGACTGGGCATAAGTAGCCCAAAAGTCACGATTAACCTGACTCGGACACGGCGTTACCAAGTCCATGAGGTCAGCATCGAGAATCTCGCGCGCAGCCAGACTATCTTCAATCGTTTCCAAGCGAACGGCTTCCTCGACAAGCTGATCTTTAAGGTCAATCAAATTATCTTGGTCAGTCTTGACTTCAAGAACCCCATCTCCCACCAGTGCCAAGACGCGATTGGTCAGATAGATACGATCCAACTCTTCAAAGGCACTTTCTGCAATGACTTTGGTAACAAATGTTTCTACTAAGGTCACTAGAAAACCTCCTTCTTACTTTCTAAATAATCTCTAACAGCATCCAAATCCTGAAAAACTTGTTCTGTTTTATTTAAGAAATACTGTGCTGGTATTTTTAAATCTGGAATACAAATAACTGGAATCCCAGCTCTAGATGCCGCTTCAATACCTGCTTCACTATCCTCTAGTACCAAGCAATTCTCTGGTAAAACGTTCAAATCACTACAGGCCTTTAAAAATATATCAGGGTAAGGTTTGCTTCGCTTCACATCTTTTGCAAAAACTAGATGGTCAAATAGGGATAGTATCCCATTGCTATCCAATATCATTCTAGCTCGAGATTCAACACTTGAAGTTGCTAGGGCGATTGGGATGCCCTCTGTTTTCAAAAAAGTAAGCAAATTTTTAGCACCTTTTTTTAAATTGACACCTTGAGCTAAGATTTGAGCTTCCAGTTCATAAACTTTAGCCAAGGTTTGGTCAAAGTTCCAGGGTAAATCATAGGTATCCAAAAATCGTTGAACATTCTCCTCTTCCCTATGTCCACTGTAGTCTCTAGAATAAGTTTCTTCTGTGAAAGGAATTCCAAAATCTCTAAGCAATTCTTGATAAACTTTTAGAGAAATGATTTCAGTATCGGCTAATAAGCCATCTAAATCAAATATTACAGCTTCCATATCCTTCTCTCCTAGTCTAAACGCGAGTACCACCTGCAACTTCAGCGATATAGAAGCTTGGTGCATAGCCAACTACTTCTTCGTAGTGCTTGCCAACAGCTTCTTTAAAGTTCTCAACAGCGTCCTTTTGAACCAAGGCAATCGCACAACCACCAAAACCTGCTCCTGTCATACGAGCACCGAGAACACCTTCTTGAGCCCAGGCTGTATGCACCAAGGTGTCCAATTCAAGTCCAGTTACCTCATAATCGTGTTCTAAGGATACGTGGGAAGCATTCATGAAACGGCCAAAAGCTTCCAAATTTCCTTCTTCCAGAGCCTTACGAGCTTGGAGAGTCCGTTGGTTTTCGAGGACAGCATGGCGAGCTCGTTTGATGCGATTTTCATCCTTAATCAAGTAGCTGTAGGCATCAAAAGTCCAGAGGTCCAATTCCCCTAAGGTCTGGATGTCTAGTTTTTCTTGGAGTTCAGAGACGGCGGTTTCACATTCCGCACGGCGTTCATTGTATTTTGAATCCGCTAATTCCCGGCGTTTATTGGTATTCATGATGACCACGACATTCTCTTTGAGGTCCAGCGGTACCAGATCATACTCTAGGGTGTTAGTATCGAGATAAATAGCCCGTTGATCGGCCCCCATACCGATGGCAAATTGATCCATGATACCAGAGTTGACTCCGATGAAGTGATTTTCGGTTTGTTTCCCAATCTTGACCAGATCTAGACGGTCTAACTGAAGATCATATAGTTTCTCAGCGATGACGCCAATTAAGAGCTCAAGGGAAGCTGAAGAAGAAAGACCAGATCCATTTGGAATATTGCCGTAGACATAGATGTCCATTCCGCTATCAATGACGTGACCTGCTTCTTGCAAGAAGTGGAACACACCTTTTGGATAGTTGGTCCAGTTGTGCTCTTGTTCAAATGGAGGTTTTCAAGTGGGACTTCAATGATCCCCTTATCTTCAAAGTTTCCTGAGAAGAAACGCAAGACCTTATCCTCACGCTTTCTGGCCGCTCCGTAGGTACCAAGTGTGATGGCCGCTGGGAAGACATGGCCACCATTATAGTCAGTGTGTTCACCGATCAGATTAATCCGTCCTGGTGAAAAGAAAGTGTGATCCGCTTCTACTCCAAAGACTGTTTGAAAAGCGTTCCGAAGTTCTTGAGTATTCATTGAGATTACCTCACTTATATAATTATTTGTCTTTAGTGTAACCCTTTTCATAAAGCAAATCAATTCATTTACTAAAATTTTAGTAAAATTAACTGACATGGGCAAAGCTATGATATACTAGAAGACAGGAGGAGAAAACTTATGGCTACATTAAAGGATATTGCCAGTCTCGCTAACGTATCCATCGCCACTGTCTCTCGTGTGCTGAATCAAGATACTAGTCTTTCTGTAACGGAGGAAACTCGCCACAGAATTTTGACCGTTGCTGACGAATTAGGCTACACCAGACATCAGAAAAGTGGGAACTTTAAGAAAGAAAAACAACAAATTGTCATTATCCAATGGAAAAGTGAAGAGGGAGAGTTAGACGACCTTTACTACTACAACATCCGTTTAGGCATTGAAAAAAGAGCACAGGATCTCGATTATGGCATCCTCCGCTATTTCAATGATATTCCTTTTCGATTGGGGGAGGAAATTGTTGGGGTCCTTTGTATCGGAAAGTTTAGTAGAGTTCAGATTGTCGAGCTAGAAAAGCTAGCCAAGCCACTGGTTTTTGTCGATAGTAACACTCTCAACCAGGGACATCCTTGTGTCACGACTGAATTTGAAAATGCTGTACAGACTGCCCTTCACTATTTACAAAAACAAGGGTGTACAACGATCGGTCTCCTAACCGGTGAGGAAAAAACGACCGACCTATTGGAAAGTATTCCCGATCCCCGGCGTAGAGCTTATCGAAACTACTGTATTGAAAGAAACATTTATCACCCTGAACTCATCCTCACAGGTAGTTTTACAGCTCAATCAGGCTATGACCTCATTTCCTCTCAACTTCAGTCTGGCTCACCCTTACCAGATGCCTATTTTGCTGCCAGTGATAGTTTGGCCATAGGGGCTCTTCGCGCCTTTCAAGAAGCCGGCATCAAGGTCCCTGATAACATCCAACTCATCTCCTTTAATGATACCAGTTTAGCCAAACAAGTCTTTCCTCCCCTCTCGACCATCACTGTTTTTACAGAAGAAATGGGACGAACCGCTATGGACGTCCTCAATAAACAAGTCCTAGCTCCGAGAGAAATACCGACCCTCACCATGCTAGGAACCAAACTCACCTTAAGAGAAAGTACAAAGAATGGATGATCTTCCATTCTTTCAGAAAATAAGAAACTATGAAAACACACGAAATTTTATACCAAACCCTATCCCAAGCCCAGGATTATGTCAACGGCGAGCAACTAGCCCAGGAAATGGGCCTGTCTCGCACCTCTATCTGGAAGGCCATCCAGCGTCTAGAAAAAGAAGGCATCGAGATTGAGTCTGTTAAAAATCGAGGCTACAAGATCCTTTCTGGAGACCTCCTTATCCCCCAAGTCATCGAGGAGCATTGTCCTCTAACAGTCTCCTATAATCCCCAGTGCCAATCCACCCAGTTAGATGCTAAGAATGCCATGGAAACGGGTGGCCAATCTGCTACTCTGTATCTGGCTCCTTTTCAAACGGCTGGTAAGGGGCGTTTTGGGCGCGACTACTTCTGTCCTTCTCAAGGGGGGATCTACATGTCCCTCCACCTCAAGCCCAACCTCCCTTTCGATCAAGCACCTGCCTATACCCTCATGGTCGCAGCTGCTATCTACAAGGCTCTGAAAAATCTAGCCTTACTGGACGTTGATATCAAGTGGGTCAATGACATCTACTACAAGGGGAAAAAAGTCGGAGGCATTCTGACTGAAGCCATCAGCTCCATCGAAACAGGCCTTATCACAGATGTCATTATTGGTGTGGGGCTCAATTTTTCCATCACTGATTTTCCAAAGGAACTGAAAGACAAGGCAGGGTCTCTCTTTGGTCCCCAGCCTCCCATTAGCCGCAATGAACTGATTGCTGAGATTTGGAAGGAATTTTTCACCACTCCAGAAGAGGAGCTGATCTACCTCTACAAGCAACGTTCACTGGTCCTAGGTAAGGAAGTCCGCTTCGAACAAAATCAAGCCAGCTACCAAGGTCTGGCCAAGGATATCTCAGATAGTGGACAACTACTAGTCCAACTGGAGGACGGCCAAGAACGCTGGCTCAACAGTGGCGAAATTTCCCTCAAACAGTGGGACCTGTAAAACAGACCAACAGCTCAAAAAAATAAGCACCGTCGGGTGCTTATTTTTTATACTTATCTTGTTTTTTCTGATTGAGCTGTTGATCGATACTTTCGACCAATTTCCCTAAGATATAGCTGACTTGCAAATTTCTCAGTATCAAGAGAGCCCAGAAGATAGCTGCCAGGTAGCTTTCTCTCATCACTGCATCATTGAAAAAATAGGTTTCAAAGGCTGTAAAGATAGCCATAGTCCAAAATTGACGTTTATTCATATTGATATTCTACCACGATTTTCTGGAAAAAGCACATCCTAGTCTTCCTGAACAGTAATTTTGTCAGAGAGGAAATCGAAACCTTCCGGAATGACAGACTCTTCTGCTACCTCGACTTCTTCCTTGTGACCACGCGCTTTCTTCGAGAATTCCGCCCGGACCTGGGTCCACTCCTCCATGGAAATGGCCAAAATTTCAGGTGAGAATCCGGCTGCATTGCTTAAAATATTGCCAAACATGGTATTGAGGTTATCTCGCTTCATGGTCTGTTCGGCATTAAAGGCAGACTCAAAAGCAAGAATCGCATGGCGTTCATTTGCCGCAACCGGTTGAGAACCAACCAGCAAGGCCTTATCTGCCCCTGCTAAGCTTTCAATAATTTCCCCCCAAGCGTTTTGCAGGCGAATGAGATTGTTGCGAGCTAAATCTGGATTTTCAACCGCTTCTTGTAAGATGGCTTGAACCTTATTGCGATCCACCCGATAGCCCTTGCTGGACTTTTGAGGACGGGTTGGAGCTGACTTGGCTACAGGAGCTCCGCTCCCTACTTGAGCTAACTGACTTTTCAGTAACTCCACTTCTCTTTTAAGTTGGTCTATTTGTGCCAAGAAATCCGCTGGAAGAGCCGTTTGACTAGCTGAAGAGCCCTCACCCTTGTATTCTGCCAAGCGAATGGTCATCATCTCTGTATAGATCTTGGGCTGCAGGCTGTTTTTGATATCCGCTAAGCTCCTTGTCGCAAGATCAATCCAAGCAAAGAGGGTGGCTTGCGGAATGGCTAGATTCTGGTTAAAGCGTTCATTGACATGGAGATTTTCCCCACCTGTCTGAACGATCAAGAGATCCCGTAAGTACTGCAAGAGATCTGTCACAAAGCGGGCCATATTTTTCCCATTATCAAAAATAAGGTTCAACTGGTCCAAGGCAGCTGTTGCATCTTGTGCTGACAAGGCTGCAACATAGAGATCTAAAGCTTCTTGACTGATGGAGCCTGTGATTTCTTCTGCCGTCGCAGTAGTCAATTGGGCACCAGCTGTCAGGCTGAGGGCCTGGTCCAAAATGGACAAGGCATCCCGCATCCCACCTTCTGCCCGGCGGGCAATAATGGCCACAGCTTCTTCTTCGTAATCAATGCCTTCTTTATCCAAAACAGCTTTTAGGTGGTCTTGAATGGCTGGCGTCTTGATTGATTTGAACTCAAAACGTTGAACCCGCGAAAGGATGGTTGCTGGAATCTTATGCAATTCCGTTGTCGCTAAAATAAAGACCACATTTTCTGTCGGTTCTTCCAAGGTCTTGAGGAGGGCATTAAAAGCTCCCGTCGAGAGCATGTGCACCTCGTCGATAATATAGACCTTATGAGGGGCCAAGCTAGGCGCATAGGTCGATTTATCACGGATATCGCGGATCTCATCCACCCCATTATTAGAGGCAGCGTCAATCTCGATGACATCCTCTAGACTGCCATTGGTAATGGCTTCACAGATATAACATTCGTTACAAGGCTCTCCCCCTTTTTGATTGGGGCAGTTCATGGCCTTGGCAAAGATTTTCGCCACACTCGTCTTCCCCGTCCCACGAGGGCCAGAAAAGAGATAGGCATGGCTAATTTTCCCCTGTTCGACAGCTTGTCGTAGGGTCGTCGCAATAACCTCTTGCCCTACAAGCTGGCCAAAGGTCTGGCTTCGGTATTTACGATAGAGGGCTTGATACATTAGTCTACTACTCCAAACATCCTAAAATTCCAATTTGTTTTTTCGAGCAAGATGGCTACAAAACGTTCCAAATAAAGGCGATCCAGGTCGTCATAATCTCCCACCCGATCCGAATCTAGATCCAACACTCCCAACAACTGGTCCTTCAAGACCATAGGAACCACAATCTCACTCATGGCCCGACTGTCACAAGAGATATAATTGGCATGCTGGGTCACATCCTCGATGACCAGCGTCTCTCTTTTCTCCGCTGCTTCTCCACAGACACCTTTTCCTAGAGCGATATGGACACAAGATACCTGTCCTTGAAAGGGGCCTAGAATCAACTTTTTTTGATCATAGAGGTAAAAGCCTGCAAAGACGGAATGCGGTAGAGCTTGATTAAGCAAAGCACTGGCATTGGCTAAATTGGCCAAGGCATTGTTCTCTCCTTCTAAGAGAGCTTCTAACTGGGCTAGTAGGAGTTTGTAATTTGATTCTTTTTCTTGCGTATTCATACCCTTTATTATACCAAACTTTGGCTAGAAAATTAAGTATTTACCACGGAGCAAGCCTTGATAAAAAACCGACTAGACATCAGAAGTACCAAGCAAATGTTCTCAATAAAAAAGCCAGGAAGCAAGGTCCCTGACTTTGTAAAAATTCATTTAAGCGTCTCTCCGAACATATTGAATCGCCCGATATGTCAGAAAGATGGTCAGAACAAGGGAAACAAACCAAATGGTCCGAAGTCCATAATATTGGATGAGGAAGGTCGAAAGAATAGCCCCTCCGACAAAACTCCCAATCAAGGAGGTCATAAAGAGGGATTCCCAGAAAAACTCCATCTTGCGATCCCGCACAAAATTCCCGTAAGCGACCATGGTCTTCTTGAGATTCCCTGTCATAAAGGAATGGTTGTAAGCATAGCCATCGACTTCTCCAAAGGAAATGGCTACAATCCCCAAGCTCAGTCCAAAGAAAGGCACGATCAGAACATTGGGCACTTCTTTTGGCAGAAGCCAGCCACCAAGGTCGTCAGGACCAAAGGAACTAAGGTACTAAGCCGCCAAACCGAATGACTAAAGAAGCGCTGAAAGACGGTCATCAAAAAAATCCCGATCATAAAGGCTAACATGGTGGCTAGTTTGACCTCCACATCAGATATTTCATGGCCGATTAACCCCACGGATAGAAAGACCACGTTTCCCGTTTGGCCAGCCGCCAAGGTCCCTCCTCTTTCGATAAAGGTGTAGGCATCTGAAAAACCCGCACACATAGTCAGCAGGCAGGCAAAGGCCTTACTTCTGGAGTGAAACTCCCTTCTTAACTTTTTCATATTTCTCCTTATTTGTCATGGAAAAGAGGCTGGGACACAACTTCCTAACCTCTCTCACTTGTTATCTTATCCTTCACGTGATTCGCTCAAAATCTTCTCAATCTTGGTCGTAATCAAATCGATGGCTACAGTATTGGTCACTCCTTCTGGAATGATGACATCCGCATAGCGCTTGGTTGGCTCGATAAACTGATGGTACATCGGCTTCACCACTCCCAAGTACTGCTCGATGACGCTGTCCAAACTCCGACCGCGCTCTTCCATATCTCGCTTGATCCGGCGAATGATCCGCACATCATCATCGGTATCAACGAAAATCTTGATATCCATCAAGTCACGAAGACGCTTGTCCTCCAAGACCAAAATCCCCTCAACGATAAAGACATCCTGAGGCTCCTGGCGATAAGTCTTAGCACTACGCGTATGCGCTGCATAGTCATAAGTTGGAATATCAACCGGACGTCCAGCCAACAACTCATTGATTTGCTCGATCATGAGGTCTGTATCAAAGGCAAAAGGATGGTCATAGTTGGTCTGAATCCGCTCTTCAAAGGTTAAATGGCTTTGATCCTTGTAATAAGAATCGTGCTCAATCATAGCAATCTTTTCATCTGGAAAGTGGGACAAAATAGCTCGAGAAACACTAGTTTTTCCCCCACCAGAACCACCTGTTACACCGATAATAATTGGTCTGTTTCGCATCTTCTTCTCCATTTTCTATAATCCTATTTATTCTATCACAAAAGCGGTCACTTGACCACGACTTGAACCATTTTTCTATGGCTTTCATCCAAAATCAAAGAAGGATCTCCTTTCCCCTTCCGTCCCAGTTCGAAAGGCCCATTCCATCTTTTTAGGGTGAAACATGATATAATGAAACCAGTAAATACCTGATTGAAAGGAGCTGCCATGCTGAAACTTGGTATCATCGGCACCAGTGCCATCTCCCATTCCTTCCTGGCCGCAACAAAAGAAACAGGCCACTATGAGTTAAGGGCAGTCTATTCGCGGACCTTAGAGAAGGCTAGTAGCTTCGCCCAACCCTATGGACAAGTGGCCCTCTATGATGATCTGATTGCCTTTCTAGATAGTGACCTGGATGTCATCTACATTGCTAGTCCCAATTCACTCCACTATCCCCAGGCAAAGTTAGCCCTTCTAGCTAAGAAACATGTTATCCTTGAAACCAGCCGTCACTACTCCCAAGGAATGGGAAGAGTTGGTTAAATTGGCCAAGGAGCACCAGGTCTATCTCTTTGAAGCAGCTCGCAACTATCATGAAAAAGCCTTTGCGACCATCCAAGACTTTCTCAAAGACAAGACCATCCTGGGTGGTCACATGACCTATGCCAAATACTCCTCTAAAATGCCCGAACTCCTGAAAGGGGCTACACCTAATATTTTCTCTGACCAGTTTGCTGGCGGAGCCCTTATGGATCTGGGTGTCTATCCCCTCTACTTCGCCATCGGCCTCTTCGGTCAACCTGAATCAGTAACCTATCAGGCGCGGCAATTGCCTAATTCAATCGATTTGAACGGACATGGTAGCTTGGTTTATTCTGACTTTGTCATCGGCATTCAAGCCGGCAAGGATGTGACCAGCAATCTTCCTGCTGAAATCTACACAACAGATGGCACCCTCTTTCTGAGTGGCATTGAAGCCGTTAACGAAGCTGTTTTTCAAGACCATTCTGGAAACAGCTACCAGCTTCTAATCACTCCTGCCCCTCATAACATGCTAGAAGAAGCCCAGGCCTTTGCTAGTATGATGACAGAGGGCGACCAGATACTTTACCAGACTTGGCTCAAAACTGGACAGATGGTCCATCAAGCCCTCTATGCTATGCGCCAAGATGCTGGAATACACTTTAAGGACGAAAACTAATATGACACTAGCATTCCCACCGCTCTGGCAAGAGCAACTCAAAACCCTCGGCTTTGAGCAACTCACTGAAATCCAAGAACGCCTCTTTGAGCCGATCACCCAAGGGGAGAATGTGCTTGGAGTCAGCCCGACAGGAACTGGGAAGACTCTGGCCTATCTCTTCCCTAGTCTTCTCAAGCTAAAACCTAAAAAAGCGCAACAATTGCTGATTCTCTCCCCCAATACAGAATTGGCCGGACAAATCTTTGATGTCACTAAACAATGGGCAGAGCCTCTTGGACTCAGTGCTCAACTTTTCCTTTCCGGCTCTAGTCAAAAACGGCAAATCGAACGTCTTAAAAAAGGACCCGAAATTCTCATCGGAACTCCAGGCCGTATTTTTGAGTTGATCAAGCTCAAGAAATCAAGATGATGAATGTCGATACCATCATCCTGGACGAATTTGACCAACTTTTCAGCGACTCTCAGTATCACTTTGTCGACAAGATTTGCCACTACGCGCCACGAGATCATCAATTTATCTATATGAGTGCAACGACTAAGTTTGATCCAGAGCAAATCGAGCCCAATACCCTGACCATTCAGGTAGAAGGGCAAAACTTGGACAATATCCAGCACTTCTATATGGAAGTGGACAAGCGAGAAAAGGTCGAACTCCTCAGAAAACTATCCAATGTCGAAGACTTTCGTGGCCTCGTTTTCTTCAATAGCTTGTCCGACCTAGGGAGCGCTGAAGAAAAACTCCAGTACCGAGGAGTTAGCGCTGTCTCACTTGCTAGTGACGTCAACGTCAAATTCCGGAAAGTCATTCTGGAACGCTTTAAGGATCATCAGCTGACACTCCTTCTGGCAACAGATTTGGTAGCGCGGGGAATCGATATCGACTCACTAGAATGTGTCGTCAACTATGAAGTTCCAAGAGATGCCGAAACCTACATCCACCGATCTGGGCGTACCGGACGCATGGGCAAAGAAGGCTATGTCATCACCTTGGTCAGCCATCCAGAAGAATTAAAAAGCTTGAAAAGATTAAGCCCTGTTCGTCCTTTAATCCTTAAGGGAGCTCAACTCTATATAGGGGAAGAATAAGAAAATCGTTCGTAGTATTACGAACGATTTTTAATGTAGACAAACTATTGTTTTACATAAAACAGCTGGATAATTTTCAAAAAACAACTTATATTTTTAGTCATTTAAGAATATGAAAAAAACTTTCCGCCGTGAGAAAAGTGCCTGAAACACAATCGTTTCAGGCACTCGGAATTATTGAGACCTTAGGCTCAATAATTAGTCATGGAACTTCTACGAAGTTCGCTGACGTCCGTACTCACCTAAGGAAAGTTTTTAAAATTACTTTATCTTCAATCTGAGTCGTTCGTAACATTACGAACGATTTTTTTAATTACGATTGTAATAAAGGCGATGAGTTTCCACTTGGTGGTTTAAGAGTTCATCAACCGTCACAATGGTGTAGCCTTGCGATTGAAGGTATTGGATCACAGCTGGGAGAGCATTAATCGAAGTTTGGTGAATATCATGCATCAGGATAATTGATCCTGGTTTGACTTGTTTTTCACCTCTGCTAAGATCGCTTCGGTGTTATGACTCTTCCAATCCAAGGTATCCACATCCCACATGATAAAGGCTTGATCCACTGCATATTGAATGGCACTATTAATCGAACCATAAGGAGGACGCGTAATCTTCGTTTGCACTCCAGTCACCTTTTGAATCACTTCTTTGGTATCCATGATTTCTTTTTGAGCTGACTCCAAAGGCAACTTAGTTAAGACAGGATGGTTCCAAGTATGGATCCCGATTTCATGTCCTTCCTGACGGACCCGTTTAGCTACTTCAGGATAGGCTGAGACATTCTTCCCAAGCATAAAGAAAGTTGCTTTAACATGGTACTTGTTAAGGATATCCAGGGCTTGAGGAGTCGTCGTTGGATCTGGACCATCATCAAAAGTCAAGGCAACCATCTTAGCGTGACGTTGGGTTTGGTAGGCCTCATAAGCTTCAAGATCTCCAGGATTCAGGCGAGCAGAATCAATCACATCATAGAGCTTCGAAAGGGGCATATCGAAGGTTTCCATGCCCTCAATAGTAACTGGAAGGGCGATAGAAAGAACACCTTGATTGTAGGTGAACTGCCAGCTTGCCATATCACTTGCTGAGACAGCTTGCATTAGCTCTTCAATTCGATCTTCCCCTAACTGTAGGAAGTCCAGCTGAGAGCGCAACTCTGTTAAGAGGGTTTCTTTGGCTAAATCAGCATCCGTAAACAATTGGGAGAATTGGAAGACCGTTCCCTCATCCGTTAGATAAAAGAGAGGTAGTTTGTCGATTCCATCTTTGATGAACTTACCGTTTTTCCACTTGTACTGGGTCTTCTTCACCTGATAAGGATGAACCCCGACAAATGGGTCTTCTGAGCGTTCGGTATGATAGAACAATAGTTCTTTTGCTTGCTGGTTCTTCTTCTCTTCTTGGGGAAGAGAGCCTACGTCAGCCAAAATTCTCTCTTTGACCACTGCGATAGGTTCTTCGTTATTTTTCGGGTAGTAGGCAGCAACATAAGATTGACCGACCATTCCTTTTTGAAGAATGGTATCTTTGTCTTTTTCAACTGCTTCTTCTTCCTGGATTGCTTTGGAAAACTGTTGATTATAATTTTTGATAGCGCGTGCTTCCTCAATCTTCTGATAAGCAAGATAAATCCCCCCGATGAAAAGGAGGTTGAGGAGGATGAGAATAAGTATTTTCAAGTAGGATTTCTTCATACTCTTATTATAGCAATTTTATCACCAAAAAACAGTTGAAAACTCTCAAATCTAGAAAATAAAACCCTAAAAATAATAGGAGATTGAAAGCCTTTCTGCTCTATCTCCCATCACTTTGAACAAGCAACTTACAAGTAGAAAAAAAAAGAACAGATGTGGTAACATCTGCTCTTCATGATCTGTTTATATCATTATTGATTATAAGGACTTTTCGCGAATCACTTCTACTTTGTAGCCATCTGGGTCCACAATAAAGTAATAGTTTGGAAGAGTTCCTGGCAAGCCTTTAGGATCTGTTACTTGGTAACCTTTTTCCTTATGCTCCGCATGAAGGGCTTCAAGGTCTGGCGTACTCAAGGCAACATGGGCAAAGCCATCTCCAATGACGTAAGGACCATGATCATAGTTGTAAGTTAATTCCAACTCATAGTCATCCCCTTCTAAACCAAGATAAACAATCGTAAATTTGTATTCAGGAAAATCTTTGCGACGCAATTCCTTAAAGCCAAACGCATCTGCATAAAAGGCAATTGATTTTTCTAAATTCTCCACTCGCAAACAAGTGTGTAACATTTTTGAAGCCATACGACACCTCTTTCTTTTTTTCTATTATACACTAGTCAGGCAAAAATAGCGATTATTTGAAATAGCTGAAAAAAGAGGCTGGGACAAAAGTCCTAGCCTCTCAATTTTTTTAGATTGTCGAGCAATACGCAGTGGTTGAGTGGGCTCTACTACGCTGATTTTATCAGCTTTTACAGCCCTACTCAACTGTGCGGAGGTGGGACGACGAAATCGAATTCTAACGAATTACCGATTTCTGTCCCACTCTCTTACTTGTTTTTCGTTGATTTAGAACTCGATTTCTTTTTACTATCTGACTTGGTTGCTAGTTTGACCTCGAAAATAGCACCTTTCGGCTTGTTATCTCGAATAGTAATGGTACCATTAAAGGCTTCTACGATTTGCTTGGCTAAGGACAGTCCTAACCCAAAACCACCCTTTTGACGGGTCCGCGCCTTATCCACTCGGTAGAATCGATCAAATATCCGCTTTTTATCTTCGTCTGCAATCCCTGGTCCATTATCCTCTACCCGAAGATAGAGATAGCGATCCTTGAATTGGGCGACAAACCGTATCTTTCCTTCTTCCTCTGTGTATTTGAGGGCATTGTCATACAAAATGGTCATCAGCTGTTTCAGTAGGACCTTGTCAGACACCAGACTCCTTTCGACATGATTCTCATACTCGAAAATTTTATCATTTTCCTCGGCAATGATTTCATAATTGGCAAAGGTTTGGTCGAAAAAAGAGGGAGGGATTTCACAAAACTCAGGTTTAATCCCATCATCCCGACGGGCTAAGTTTAAGAGATTCGTCGTCAGTAAGCGCATATTGCGAACCTCATCCAAAGAGGAGGCGATATTCTCACTGGATTCCATAATTGTTGCCTCTGGCTTTCGGAACAGGGTTTCCAAACGATTTTGCAAAACGGCTAAAGGTGTCCGCAATTCATGAGAAGCATTTTCGACAAAGCCTTCTGCCGATTCATGCTCTCTAAGAGAGGTTTCACACTCATTTTAGCCAGGAAGATACTTGCAAAGAGGGAAATGCCCCAGAAGCAAATCATGACCAAGGCGATTTGGCTCTCGTGTTTTTCACTGGTCTGCTCCAACTGGCTGATATTGGTCATGATCACGGCATATTTCACCCCATCGATATAATCATCGGGGTCAATATCCACCAAATAAGCCCGGTAGCTTTCTTTTTGCTTATAATGGTTGGTGATTTGAATCTGCTTGATCTTGTTTAAATAGCTGCGACTAAAGGTCACTGTTTTTAAATCCAGAAAACCATTGTCCGTCGTCACATTTTCAAAATTATCATTCAAGAGGATGGCTGTACTATTGGAAGTGACCGATGGTCTAGGGCCGTCCTCGGGATCAGGTTCATCATCTTCTGGTCGGTCATCATCTGGTTCGTCTCTTCCCATCCCATTTCCGGTACGATTGGCCAAGCTAATGATGGAATAACGATCTTTACTCAGCATCTTTAAATTTTCATCAACCGTTGTATACAGACTTGACCGCATCACTTGAATAATAATTAAGGTCATGGTTGAGAAAATCAAGGTAAAGAGTCCGAAATAGCGGATGAAATAAGAAAAGTCATCCGCATTAACAGTTTTTTTTATTTTATTGAGCATCTTTCAGAATGTACCCCACGCTACGCAATGTTTGGAGATTTTTTGCAAAGTCTGTTCCTTTTAACTTCTTACGAATCTTAGAAACATAAACTTCGACAACCGAAATGGTCGTATCGCTATCAAATCCCCAAAGTCGATCAAAGATTTGTGTTTTTGGAAGGATAACATTTTGATTTTGAAGGAAATAGACCAAAAGATCAAATTCTTTCCCTAATAGCTCCACTTCTTTCCCTTCAACAAGCGTAGAGTTTGTCGAAAGATTAACGGTTACATTCCCATAAGATAAGGTATTTTCATTGACCTTACCAGAGCGCTTCAGCAAAGCCTGAATCCGCATCTTGAGTTCTTCTAGGTAGAATGGCTTGGTCAGATAGTCATCTGCCCCTAACTCGAACCCATGGCCCTTATCGTCCAAACTCTCCTTGGCTGTCATAATCAATACTGGAGTGGAGACACCCTTATCTCTCAATTCTTTCAGAACTTGGAAACCATCTTTTTCAGGAAGCATGAGGTCAAGCAAAATCAAGTCGTAGATCCCACTTTCAGCCTCGTAAAGACCTTCGTCTCCATCAAAGACTTGCATGACATCTGCAAAGTCATCTAAAAAATCAAATACTGAATTAGACAAACCGAGGTCGTCTTCTACTAATAGAATCTTAATCATGTGTACTTCTCCTTCTCATTCTTCCACACAAGGATGATGAGTATTTTCTACTCTATTATAACATGACAAGGCCTTATTCAGTAGCATTCAGATAGCGATTTCAACTTTTTTCTTAGCCTGCTGTCCCTGTCTCATCCTTTGATGAATTGTTTGTATTGCTAGACGATTTTTTCGAAGAGGATTTCTTGGAGGACTTTTTACTCGATTTCCCATTTTGTTGCTTGTCTTGTTGACCTTGAGGCCCTCCATCTTGTGGTGGTTGGCCATTCATTTGTCCTTGTCCTGGTTCACCGTTTTGGCCATCTTGCGGTGGCATACCGCCTGGTCCTCCACCAAATCCATCTTGTCCTTGACCACCTTGTGAGCCCCCTCCTTGAGGTGGTTGACTGTTCATTTCTCCTTGCCCTGGTCCACCATTTTGATCATGGAAACCTTGAGAATTAGATGGTCCATTTTGTCCTTGATGATTCCCCTGGCCATTTTGTCCTTGATGGTTTTGGGCAGGCTGGTTACTATTTTGTGTAGCGACCGATGCTTGTTGGCGTTGGGGACTCGTATTGGCTGTCGCCAACATTCCCAAGCCAAATCCACCAGTCATTCCTACGACAAGTCCTCCTGTTGCTGCGGCAGTTGCCCACCACTTAGGACTTTTCTTAACGACAATCATTTTTTCAGTTCTTTCTTGCTTCTGTTCATTCGAAGTTTGCATTCTTTCAATTCCTTAAATTATTTATTAAAACAAGGCCTTTGTTTAGATAGGGATAGTTTACCGACTCTTCCTTAATCGTGACTAAATTTTTTCTTAAAAATTCCTAAAATGAGGATGGAGACAATTGTCACAGCTGAATAGAGGACTTGACAGGCTTGTCTTCTTTTTTGTAGAATAGTTACCATAAAAACAAAGAGAGGTTTACTGTTTTGAAAAAAATAGAATCAATGACATTAATTGCTCTTGGAGCAGCTCTGATTGCTGCCCTATCTCCTTTTACAATCCCACTTGGACCCATTCCTATCACGCTTCAGACTTTAGCGATTGGATTGATCGCCAGCATCTACCGTCCAAAAGAAGCCACCCTTTCCGTTCTCATTTACCTCCTCTTAGGTGCCATTGGCCTCCCCGTCTTTGCAGGTGGTCACGGAGGCATCAGCTCCTTCTACGGTCCCACTGCTGGATTCCTTTTCTTCTTTCCCCTTCGTGCTTTGGTTACCTCTAGCCTCGCTGGCCAAAAGGGACAGCCCATTCGTATTTTCCTGGCTAACGCCTTGGGGGAAGTCATCCTCTTTATCGGCGGTGCCTTAGGGTTTATGCTCATTGCTCATAAATCTTTAGATTTGCAGTAAAATTTGTAGTCTTACCTTTTGTATTACCAGATTTGATTAAGATGACTTTGACAACGATTTTCGCGGTTATACTCTATCGCAATCTCAAACATCTCCCTTATTTCAAAAAAACAAAATAAAAACTCTTAGAGAGGCCTGCAAACCTGCAGCTTCCTCTCTAGGAGCTTTTTCTTTATTTAGTTGCTAGAAGGGCTGTTTCAACCGCTGCTTTCTCCCGCTCAATAAGGTCGATACGAGCTGCGATTTCTTTGATTCCCATCTTGATATTGCGGCTGATCGCCATATCATCCAACTGAGGCTCAAAGAAGGCCTTGTATTCATTCAACCGTTCACGGGTCTTGAAACAGTTAGCTGGGTAGATGACAAACTTATCAAAGCTCATATCACCACCGAGTGCTTTCTTGATCCAATCCCAGTTTTCACGCGCCCAAGTCCAGGTTCTTCCTTGGGTAAAGTCATGGTGCAAGAAATTGAAGTACCAGCTCATAGCCAAGTCCTGCGGTTTCACCACATCCTTGTTCTTCCACTCTTTCAATAGAGCTTCCAAAGTTTCCTCATCCTTGGTATAAGAAAGGGCAGCCGCCAACTGGCGTTTAAAGTTTCCATCCACTGTCTTCACATAGGTATCTAGGTATTGCTGGCTAAGCTCCTTGGTTTCCTGATGCTTAATTTGGTTAATCAATATTTGCATACGAATAGCAGCTGGAAGTTTTTCTAGATCAAATGCATGCGCTTCAAAGATGGCACTCGCTTGTGCTTGTGCAGCTTCGTCATTGGCCTTAATCATGTTAGCAATCATTAGCTGACGAACTTTTTCGTCTTCTTCTGCTTCACCTGGCTTAGCTTCTAGTCCCAAGCGTTCAAAGTTGTAACGGTTCATCCGTTTCAACAGCTCATGGAAGGCAGCTTCTGTTTCAGTTCCTTCATCCACAAAGAGACTGATTCCACTCAAGACGCTCGAAACAGCAGAAACAACCAAGAAGGAACTTTCTTCTGTCAAATGTTCAATCACTGGCAAGAGGCTTGCATAAGAAATTTGACCACTTTCAGCTAAAAGACGGCGTTCTTGAACCACTTGTAATTTTGAAGTGCTATCCAAGTTAGCAAGGTCAGCAAGGATGTCTTCCAACAATTCCCCACGGTAGTCACTGATATAGTGAGCCGTATTTTCTGTATTGAAGCGAAGAGCACCGCTATTAGCTACTTTCAAGGCACTGTAGTTTGGAATTTCTAAGACTTCTGTTTCCAAGGTATCTGGAATACCGGTCCAGTTGCTATTCAAAGGAACAACCCACTTGCGACCTTTTTCTTCTCTTTCTCCGATGAAGAACTGCTCTTGACGGATGATCAAGGTGTCGTTCTCTACAGAAGCTGAGACAACAGGGTATCCTGGTTGCTCCAACCAAGAATCCATAAAGGCTGCGACATCACGACCTGAAGCTTGACCAAGAGCATCCCAAAGGTCACGACCGATGGTATTGCCGTATTGGTGTTTTTCAAAGTAGATCTTCAACCCTTTACGGAAGGCGTCATCGCCTAACCAACGGCGAAGCATGTGCATGAGACGGCTACCCTTAGCGTAAACGATGGCTGGGTCAAAGAGGGTGTTGATCTCGTCTGGGTGTTTCACTTCCACATGGACGGATTGAACGCCATCTGTAGCATCGCGTTTCAAGGCAGCAGGCACACCAGTTGTTTGGAAGTCTTCAAAGATATTCCAGCTTGGTTCGATGGCATCCAAGCTGACATATTCCATCATATTGGCGAAGCTTTCATTCAACCAGAGGTCATCCCACCATTTCATGGTCACGAGGTTTCCGAACCATTGGTGAGCCAACTCGTGAGCCACCACCAAGGCTACTGTTTGACGGCTTTGGGCTGTCGAATTTCATCCACAAGGAGATAGACTTCACGATAGGTCACCAAGCCCCAGTTTTCCATCGCTCCTGAAGAGAAGTCAGGGAGGGCGATATGAAGGGATTGAGGGATTGGATACTTAACGCCATAGTAGTCTTCGTAGAATTCAATAGCACGAACGGCAATATCCAATGAGAAGTCCAAGTTTTCTAATGGGTGAGCTTTGGTAGAGTAGACACCGACTAGGGTTCCATTCTTGGTCTTAGCTGTCACCCCTTGGAGGTCTCCAGCCGCAAAGGCCAAGAGGTAAGAAGACATACGTGGAGTCGTATCAAACTTCCAAATACCTGTTTCTTTGCGGTTTTCCACATCGATTTCAGGCATGTTAGAAAGAACGATTTCTCCTTCTTCTTGGTCAAACTTCACAGCCAAATCAAAGGTCGCTTTGGCTTCTGGCTCATCCACACTTGGGAAGGCTTCACGCGCAAAGTGGCTCTCAAACTGAGTAGAGATCACTTCCTTCTTCACACCATCTACTGTGTAGTAAGATGGATAAATCCCAGTCATATTATCTGTGATCTTACCAGAATAGGTCAAGGTAATCGTTACTTGACCTGTCCCTTCTAATTCGACATAGACTGCTTCATTGTCATCATCCACCGTAAATGGACGGTTTTGACCTGCTACTTCTACTGTTTCGATGGTCAAATCCTTTTGGTGAAGAGAGATGCGAGTCTCTTTTGCTTCTCCGCTAATGGTCACTTTCCCTGAGAAAGTTTTACTAGAGCGGTTCAAATCTAAGAATAGATCATAGTGCTCAGGTACAAATGTATCAATAAAATGTGCAACTGCTTGCATGAGTAACTCCTTCTTCATTTTTTCTCACCTTCTATTCTAACATAAATCCTACTAACTGTAAGGTAAGAGGGGGCAAAACCAGATCTACAAAAAGACAAAAGTCTGAGATCATAACCTCAGACTTTCTTTTCTTATAATTCCACAATTTTTCCAGTTTCGAAGTAGACAACCCACTCACAGATATTTTTAGCGTAATCACCAATACGCTCCAAGTAGTTGATGACTTGGAAGTAATCACGTCCAGTGATAATCAAGTCAGGATTATGCTTGATTTCTTCCGTTGCCAACTCTTGAATACGATCATAATACTCATTAATCTTTTCATCGCGAGTTGCTACTTCATAGGCCGTTTCAACATCCCCTTTTAGGTAGAGCTCCAAGGTTGCTTCGACAAAGTCTTTGACTTCTCGACCCATTTTGCTGATTTCTTCTTCTACAACCTTACTACGAAGTTCTCCCTTCATACGGATGGTTGCTCGAGCGATAGATACCGCATGGTCTCCCATACGCTCAACGTCAGATACAGCTTTTAAGACTGTCATCACCATCCGAAGGTCCTGAGAAACCGGTTGTTGAAGGGCAATCATCTCAAAGGATTTGCGCTCCCAACTTCACTTCATACTCATTAATCTCTGCATCATCTTCGATAACCTGACGTGCCAGATCACGGTCATGAGTGACAAAAGCTCGAACCGTGCGGTTGATCTGGGTCAAGACTTCATTTCCCATGGCATAAAACTGGTTATGAAGCTTTTCTAAATCTTCTTCAAATTGTACGCGTAACATTTACTTTCCCTTTCTTATCCAAACTTCCCTGATACATAATCTTCTGTTTCCTTACGAGCAGGGTTCAAGAAGATTTTTGAGGTGTCATCATACTCGATGAGGTCCCCATCCAAGAAAGGCCGTTCTATCCGAGATCCGACTGGCTTGCTGCATAGACCGCGTCACCAAGAGCATGGTATAACGATCCTTCAAACCATAAAGTGTTTCTTCAATCTTTCCAGCAGAAATCGGGTCTAAGGCTGAGGTTGGCTCATCCAAGAGGATAATCTTTGGACTGGTTGCCAATACACGCGCCACACAAACCCGTTGTTGCTGTCCCCCTGAAAGACCAATCGCTGAATCATGGAGACGATCCTTGACCTCATCCCAGATAGAGGCATTTTTCAAGGAAGTTTCGACTGCTTCATCCAAGACTTGCTTGTCCTTGACCCCATTGATCATGAGTCCGTATGTGACATTGTCATAGATAGACATTGGGAAGGGGTTGGGCTGTTGGAAGACCATCCCGATTTCCTTACGAAGTTCTACTGTATCTGTCCGAGGACTATAGATATTGTGACCATTGTAAATGACTGTTCCTGTTGTTGTCACCTCATGGTTCAAATCTCCCATCCGGTTGATAGCCTTGAGCAAGGTAGACTTCCCAGATCCAGAAGGACCGATTAAAGCCGTGATTTCTTTAGGGGTGAAATCCAGTGACACACTATTCAGTGCCTTTTTCTTATTGTAATAAACCGACAAGTCCTTGACTTGCAAAATTGGTTCTGTCATGTTTTCATCCTTATGTTGTTTCAATGTTGCCAAATCCTATCCAAAGTGACCAGACACATAATCGTTGGTCGATTGCAGTTTTGCATTTTGGAAGATATTGGCTGTTTTATCATACTCGATCAAATCGCCTAGATAGAAGAATCCGGTATAATCGCTGGCCCGAGCTGCCTGTTGCATGCTGTGGGTCACGATGATAATAGTATAGTCCTTCTTCAACTCTAGCATGGTTTCTTCCAACTGAGCAGTCGCGATAGGATCCAAGGCTGAAGCTGGCTCGTCCATGAGCAAATCTCTGGTTTAACGGAGATGGCACGGGCAATACAAAGGCGTTGCTGTTGACCACCAGAGAGGGTCAATGCGGACTTGTGCAAGTCATCCTTGACCTGATCCCAAAGGGCTGCTTGCTTCAAAGATTTTTCGACGATTTCGTCCAAGACCTTCTTGTCTTTGACACCTGCCCGCTCGTGTGGGAAGGTGATATTACGGTAGATAGACTTGGCAAATGGGTTTGGTCGTTGGAAGACCATTCCGATATGCTTTCTCATTTCATAGACATTGATATCTGGACGGTTGACGTCAATCCCCTCGTACCAGATCTCCCCTGTCACACGCGCAATATCAATGGTATCGTTCATCCGGTTCAAACTTCTCAAATAGGTGGATTTCCCAGATCCAGAAGGACCAATCAAAGCTGTGATTTTATTCTTCTCAAATTGCATATCCACGCCTTTGATGGATTCATTTGAACCATAGTAGACATGCAAGTCTTTGGTCGAAAGGACCACTTTTTCTTCAGGAAAAGTAATGATATGTTTCTCATCCCAATTGTACTTTGACATTTCTTCTCCTTTTATGCTGAGGTTAATTTCTTATGGAGGTAAGTACCGAGCTTACGCGCTCCAAAGTTGAAAATCAAAATGAAGATCAACAAGACTGCAGCCGATCCAGCAGATACTTCAATCGCATCTGGAATGGTTCCTTCACTATTGACCTTCCAAATGTGGACTGCTAGTGTTTCTGCTTGACGGAAATAGAGATCGGACTGGTGACACTAAAGAGGTTCCAGTTGCTCCAATCCAAGGCCGGGGCAGACTGACCAGCAGTATAAATCAAGGCCGCTGCTTCCCCAAAGATCCGCCCAGAAGCTAATACGACACCCGTAATAATACTTGGCAAGGCTTCAGGTACCACCACGTGAATCACGGTTTCCCAACGAGAAATTCCAAGTGCAAGACCGGCTTCCCTTTGTGTATGGTGGACATTTTGCAAACTATCTTCAATGTTTCGAGTCATCTGTGGCAGGTTAAAGACCGTCAAGGCCAAGGCTCCAGAAATAATCGAGAAGCCATATTGGAACTGCACTACAAAGACCAAGTAACCAAAGAGACCGACTACGACCGATGGTAGAGAAGACAGGATCTCAATACAGGTCCGAACCAAATTGGTCAATGGGCCCTTCTTGGCATACTCTGATAAGTAGATCCCTGCCCCTAATGAAAGTGGGAAGGAAATAATCAAGGTAATGACTAAGAGGAAGAAGGAATTATAGAGCTGAATCCCAATCCCTCCACCTGCTTGGTAAGAAGAGGATTTGCTGGTCAAGAAGGTCCAAGACACATGCGGCAACCCTCTAACCAGGATATAGAGAATCAAAGAAGCAAGAATAGTGACAATAATTCCAGCAATTGCATAGAGAACCCCTGTCGCTATCTTATCTATTTTTTTAGCGTGCATAGTTCTTCTTACCTCTTTCTTTCGTGATCAATTTGATAACGCTGTTGAATGCCAAACTCATCAGCAAGAGCACCAAGGCAAGTGACCAGAGAACGTTGTTGTTAACAGTTCCCATAACCGTATTTCCGATACCCATGGTCAAGATAGAGGTCAAGGTGGAAGCTGGAGTTGTTAAAGATGTTGGAACAACCGCTGAGTTTCCGACTACCATCTGAATAGCCAAGGCTTCACCAAAGGCACGCGCCATTCCAAAGACAACTGCCGTAAATACCTGAGCGAGCCGCCTTTAAGGTGACATGCCAAATCGTTTGCCAACGAGTCGCTCCCATAGCCATACTCGCTTCCCGATAGTGACGAGGCACTGCCCGTAAGCTGTCAGTTGTCATAAAGGTCACAGTTGGAAGGATCATGACAAAGAGGACAAAGACCCCTGACAAGATCCCAAATCCTGTCCCACCAAAGATGGAACGAACAAATGGAACCACCACTTGCAAACCAATAAATCCGTATACAACAGAAGGAATCCCTACCAACAATTCAATAGCTGGTTGTAAGAGGCGAGCTCCCTTAGGAGAAACTTCTGTCATGAAGACTGCCGCACCGATGGCAAAAGGTGTCGCCACCAAGGCAGACAAAAGGGTTACAATGAAGGAACCCAAGATCATTGGCAAAGCCCCAAATTCTTTCCCTGATGGATTCCATGTGGATCCGAAAAGGAAACTAAAGACATTGACCTTGTTGACAAAGAAGGTCGATAATCCCTTTTGGGCTACAAAAATCAAAATCAAAGCTACGACAAAGACAATCAAACTCATACAGCAGAAAGTAATGGTTTTACCAAATTTTTCCAACCGAGAATTATTGGACTTTGCGAGCATTTTTTTTTGCTACTTCGTTCATGTTTTACCTAATTCTTCTTATTTCTTCGTAATGTTACCGTTAAGATCACGGCTGACTTTCATATCATTGATTGGGATATAGCCCATCTTACCAACGATTTCCTGCTGGACCTCATCTGTCATCATGTAATCCAAGAATTTCTTAGCCAATTTACTAGGCTCTCCCTTGGTATACATATGTTCGTAAGACCAGATTGGCCAGTTATTGTTCACCACGTTTTCCTTAGTTGGTTCATAGCCATTTAACTTCATGGTTTTAACACTATCATCCACGTAGGTAAAGGCCAAATAAGAAATGGCACCTGGAGTCTGGGAAACAATGTTTTTCACCATTCCATTTGAATCTTGTTCTTGAGCCTGTTTTGGATCTTTCCCATTCATGATGATATCATCAAACACAGCACGGCTACCAGATCCTACTGCCCGGTTCACGATGGTAATTTCCAGGTCCTCACCACCCAATTGCTTCCAGTTGGTATATTCACCAGTAAAAATCTTACGCAATTGTTCGGTTGTTAAATCGTCAACAGAAATATTCTTATTAGCAATGATGGCTGTTCCCGCTACTGCCACTTGATGGTCTACCAAGCTAGAAGCATCGATGCCATCTTTTTCCTCTGCAAAGAGGTCACTATTTCCAATGTCGACGGCTCCTGATTGGACCTGAGACAGACCTGTACCAGATCCTCCCCCCTTGGACATTGACAATCTTACCGGGATGTTCTTCAATATAACGATCTACTACCCCTTCAACTAAGGGTTGTAGAGCTGTCGATCCAACAGCTGTAATCGCTTCTCCACGGTCAATCCAAGATGCACAGGCAGATAGAGAAGCTGCAAGTGCTACTGTTGCTAGCCCAAGGACTAGCTTTTTGCATTTATTCAATGTAAGTCTCCTTGAATCATAATCAAATATCGTTTAAATTTTATCTCTAAACACTTGGTCATCTTCTAGTATTCTAGCAAGAATCACTCTATTTCCACTATAACATAGAAAGACCGCATTTCCTAATAATTTATCTAAATCTCAAACCTTTTGGAAAGAAATTTTTCAAGGTCCGGCCAGTTACTTTAGCAAAGCCTAAACCATTGCCTCCAGCTAAGACCTGATACCATCCATTGCTATAGTCATGATCCAGTTGAATGGTCTCCCCAGCTACGTACTTGATGAAGTCTTGATCCGATAAGCTGACCGCTTTCTTCACTTGATCTGGCTTCAGAGCTAAGCCCAAAGCAAAGCTAGGTTCAAAGCGATTTTTCTTAAAGGTTCCAAGATGCAAGCCATTGCGAGCAATCTTGACCTTTTTCAAATCAGGAAGTCCAACCGGCAGGAGATAAAGCTGATCTCCAAAACATTGGTAGAGGCCCTCCAAGTCCATGGCCAAGCAGTCCTTGGCAAAAGCTTGCCACAACTTCTTCTGCTCAGCCGTTAGATTGGAACGGCCTTCCTTGATCTTCTTGACTTCAGGCTCTCCCTGATAAAGGAATTTGGCTACAAATTGCCCTTCCCCTTTGAAATGATGGGGATACATACGGGCTGTTTCGGGATGGCCGATCCCTTCTACCATGCCATTGATTTTTCAATCGGTAGCAATTCCAGCTCATATTCGTCTAAGAGCCAAGAAACAATTTCTTCGTTTTCTTCTGGTGCCCAGGTACAAGTCGAATAAACCAGCTGCCCCCCTGGGGCCAGCATTTTGAGGGCATCTGTTAAGATTTCTCTCTGGAGACCAGCACATTGGACTGGATAATCAGGATGCCAATAGTCCATAGCATCTGGCTGCTTTCGAAACATTCCTTCACCAGAGCATGGTGCGTCCAAAACAATCAAATCAAAATAGGCTGGGAAAACCTTAGCCAAGCGATCGGCTGATTCATTGGTCACCACGACATTGCGGGCTCCAAAACGTTCGACATTCTCAACCAGAATCTTGGAGCGGCCCTTATGGATTTCATTGGAAACAAGGAGTCCTTGATTGTCTAAATAAGAGAGCAAGTGGGTCGCCTTGCCACCCGGTGCTGCCGCAAGATCCAAGACCTTCATACCTGGTTTTGGATGGGCTACTTGGGCTACCATTTGGGCAGCCGGTTCTTGCGAATAGACCAGTCCAGTGACATGGGCAACGGATTTACCCGACACCTTGCCATAGTAACTCCAAGGCATGCCTGGAATAGGGTCATCTCCACTGATTTGCTCCGCCTTTAATGGATTAGTCCGATAGGCAGATACGGCCGGCTCTTCAAAGGTTTGAAAGAAGGCCTCAGCCTCCTCTCCAAGTAGTTGATCATATTTTTCTTTAAATCCTTGAGGAAAGGTCATGCGTGTGTTCCTTTCTTCAAAAAGGGTTGAATCTCATCTAATTTACAAGTTGGCACCATCATGATGGGCTCCAAAGTCTCATAGTTGGGTTCTTTTCCTTCCAAGGTCAAGACCGAATAGCCTAGGCATTCACCCATAATCGCAGCTGCTGCATAGTCCCATGGCCAGATATAGCTGAAGTAGCCTAAAATACCACCGGATAAATCTTGGTAAAGCTGATACCAGCACTCCCATAGACCCGAATTCCTAAGCATTCTGCCCCCAGATCCGCCATGCCCCAAGCGTTGGACTTGAGCATGCCAACATTGGAAGCCACTAATAAATCACTAAGGGGACGATTTTGAAAGGGTTTCAGTTCTTTCTCATTGCAAAAGACCCCAAAATCCTTTCCACCAAAAAAGAGATGATCTCGCATGACATCATAGATCAATCCAAACTGGCCAATCCCTTCTTCAAAATAGGCGACCATAACGGCAAAGTCTTCTTTTTGGGTCACAAAATTATTGGTCCCATCAATGGGATCAATCACCCAGACCTTACCGGAACGAATAGGTGCACGAAGGTCATCCTCTTCCGCAAAAATATGGTCTTCTGGATAGGCTTCTAAAATCTTGCCAACCAAGGTTGCTTGCACTTCTTGGTCCATTTGAGTCACCAAATCCGTCGGATTTGTTTTGACTGTGATTGCTAGCTGATCATGCAGGTGTTCTCTAAGATAGCTTCCTGCTTCTTTGACAATGGTCTTAGCAAATTCTAATTTATTGATCAATCGAAAACCATCCTTCCCCTTTTTCTTTCGCAACTTTGGTTGCGCGATAAAGTGAGTAGCCACTGACCTCTTCAAATTCTTTGCCCAGACGCTTTTCTTCGCCAATACTTGGGACAACTCTCTTAAAGGCCTTATAGGCTTCTAGGTAGATGCGGGCATCTGCCTTTTGTTCGTAGGCTTGTTCAACCTGATTAAAAAAAGAAAGCACCGAAGCAAGCTCTTCAGTGCTCCACGATAAATCGAGTGGGTAACTATAATTCTTATTCATATTAATGGATCTCCGCTCTTAGTGTAGCAGATCTTAACTCTTCCTTACGATATCCTCGAGGGAGAAATGCACGGATTTCATCCTCATTAAAACCGATTTGCATCCGTTTCTTGTCTAGAATAATTGGGCGACGCAAAAGACTAGGATTTTCCTCAATCAACTTGATCAAAGCAGAAATCGATAAATCCTCTACATCAACATTTAACTTCTGAAAAATTTTAGAACGAGTTGAAATAATATCGTCTGTACCGTTCTCAGTTAGAGCTAAAATATTACGCAACTCCTCAGTTGTTAAAGGACTCGTCATAATATTGTGTTCCTTAAAAGGAACTTCATGTTTTTCTAACCAAGCCCGGGCCTTTCGACAGGATGTACAACTCGGAGACAAAAATAATGTAATCATGTTCTTCTCTTCTTTTTTGGACACACTTAGCTGACTCTATTATACAAAATTATTCCGCGCTTGCATAGTGATTTTTTAATTTAGACAAAGAAAATTCTCCCCTTAAGGGAGAATTTCTAACAAAAATTATCTGGTCCATTGACGAGCCAGGATCTCGTCCTGATGCAGTTGCTTGACGAGGGCTTCTACACTGTCAAATTTGACCATTTCTCGAATCTTGTCTAACCAAAAAATCCGAATCGTATGTCCATAAATATCTTTTGAAAAATCAAAGATATTGGCTTCAAAGCGAAGTTCCGTCCCATCAAAGGTCGAGTTTTTCCCTACAGAAGCCATCCCCCGGTGACGTTTTCCTAGCACTTCTACTTCGACGACATAAACACCATCTTGAGGGAGATGGGTGCGATCGATAGGCGCCAGGTTGGCTGTTGGAAAACCAATGGTGCGACCTCGTGCATCCCCATGGACTACAATGCCACGACTGGATAAGGGATAGCCTAAAAGATCAGCTGCTTCTTTAACCTGACCTGATGCAATGGCCTGCCGAATACGGGTTGAGCTGATTTTTTCGTCCTGGTCTAGGACAGGTGGAACGACGATGACTTGGCCTTTAAAATAGGTTTCTAGATCACTAGCTACTTTCTTATCGCTACCAAAGCTATAATCAAAGCCTGCCACTAGGACACGCGCCCGAAGTGCAGTTAGATAGGTCACAACGAATTCTTGGGCCGTATGAGCCGCAAAATCACTGGTAAAATCGATAAGATATAGATCATCGACTCCCAGTTCTTCCATTCGTTTAAAGCGCTCCTCCGGATTTTGGAGATGGAGGAGTAGTTCTGGTTGGTAACGGGCAAAAGCCAGCTTTGGAGATTCTGGAAAGGTTAAAACAGCTACTCGAAGTCCTTGCTCATCGGCAATGATGCGAGCTGTCCGAAAGAGCTCCTGGTGCCCTCGATGGAGACCGTCAAAATAGCCCAAGACAAGAACGGTATCTGCTTGAGCTTTTATTTCTTTTTCACTAGTTACATAACAAATGTTCATAAATTTATTGTAACACACTTTCTGTCAGAAAAACCTTGCGAGGTTTGTAAAGTTCTTCCCTTTTTTCCATAATGGCTACCAATTTCCCTTGGTAAAACGCAGCTAACTCTCTGGCTTCGCTCTCAACTGGAATAAAGCGTCCCACTTGGACTTCGCCAACTTCTTCAACAGTCAGCTCTACTTTTTCCAGATCCCCGGTTCCAATCTCAAGTGGATGAAGGAAGCTCAAATCTCCTTGCCCTACTTTTTCAGCAATCTCTTCCAGGGTCAAGGCATCATCCAATGACAAACCGGCAGCACTGGTTCGGGTCAGATGAGACATATGGGCTGCATAACCCAGTTTTTGACCCAAATCCACCGACAAGGTCCGGATATAGGTTCCCTTGCTGCATTTGACTCGGAAGCGAAAACGGGCTAGTCCTTCTTCATAGCTAATCTCACTAGTGCGCCTAAAGTCATAAATGGTTACCTGCCGGACAGGCCGTTCCACTTCTTCTCCTGCCCGTGCATATTCATAGAGCTTACGTCCATTGACCTTGACCGCTGAATACATAGGCGGTACCTGCTCGATTTCTCCCACCATCTGGGCAATCATGCGATCCACCTCTGCTGCATCTAAAGGTGCTTCCACTGGGGTCCGCTCTATGACTTCCCCACTGGCATCCTCTGTCGTCGTAGAAAATCCCAAAGTGATTTCTCCCTCATAGACCTTGCCTTCATCTTGCATAAATTCGACCATACGAGTTGCTTTTCCAACTGCAATCGGAAGCACTCCCACCACATCCGGATCTAAGGTACCACCGTGACCGATTTTCTTGGTTCCTAAAATCTTACGCAGTTTAAAAACCGCATCATGCGAGGTCATGCCTGCTTCTTTTTTTAAGTTGATAATACCATTCATGTCTTGCTTTCTGATTTCCTTTCTCATCATGTGGTTAATAAAGTTTTTTTCATTCGTTCCAGTATCATTTAAACCATCCTCTCATGCTTTTGATCAGGCTATTGGCACCTTTTTTAAGATTACTTTTTAATCCAGCATCAATAACAAATCTGTAGGTAAATACCCTACTATTCACCTCTGTCTCTCCAATTCTTTATGATAGTATAAATAAAATGTATCAGTATTGCTACTAAAAATGCGAACAAAGGGCGTAATGATACCAAACTGATACCCACAACAAAGAAGGCTGATAAAAAATAAATGATAAACGCCTCTAACTTAGAAGGTTTTCTAGCCTCTGGAAGCATATCTAAATGTTCCTTCGTTAGAGCTGAGCGATTAGTGAATTGATAAAAGAAACGATATCTTGCAGATAAAGAATCAATATCTAAAAAGTCATATCCCCTAATATAATCAATTACGTAAAACATCAGTAAATTGTCAATTTCGTCAATATTTTCAGTATAGAGAGAAAAATTTCTCTTTCCAGCAATTGCAATATTACTTGCAGCATAAACGGCAATCGGAATGCCATCTTTTGTGACAGGTGAAATATCTCCTTTACTACCTGAACCTACACACGTCATTTCATAGTTATTTAAATTAAATTGAAAAACTCCATGCCAGTATGCTTGTTCCCATAAATGGTCAAATCTTTCTTCTTCAAAATAAATCAAATCCTTATTTAACCCTCTTGCGACTATTCTTTTCTTCTTAGAAATGAATTCTGATACTTTCAAGACTAGAATTTCTACATCTTTTGCATATAGACGATAACCTTCATCTTCTTGAACGATTTCAATTCTTTCAGTCCAATGTTCATCATCAGGTAATTTTGACTCAAGGATAAATCCTTCTGAGTTTCCACGTAATTTTAATTGTATTTCCATGTTTTACCCCCCTATTAATAAGCCCAATCCAAATGGTCCTAGTTTCATTTTTGCCTCTGCTTATTAGTATCTGGACAATGATTAACAATCATGACAGGCTCCACACCTTCTCTCACCCGAACAACACTCCCAATCGGTAAAGTAGTACGTTCTGACATCAGTTTTCAACTCCTAAATATTTCTGAGCTTCCTGAACATAGAAAAGCTCTGGATTTTCATGGGCGATGCTTTCAAACAAACTACGGGCACGAGCTTCATCTCCTTTTAGCTGAGCATTGAGGGCTCCGTAATAAGAAAACATGATTCGAGCTAGCTTATTTTCGGGTTCGGCAGTATCGAAGTAGTCGTTTATTTCTTTATTGAACACGATATCTTTTATAGCTTGAGCTTGGGCGATTAGTTTAGCCTTACCATCTTTCGAATCTGGCGCCTTGGACAACTGCAATCGGAAGCACTCCCACTACATCTGGATCCAGCGTTCCCCCATGGCCAATCTTCTTGGTTCCTAGGATTTTTCGCGGTTTAAAGACCACATCATGTGAAGTCATCCCTGCTTCTTTTTTTACATTGATAATTCCGTCTATCTGATTTGCTCTTTCTAGCTCATGTGTGATCACCCTAGTCACCGACCCTTTATTATACCATGAAACGAGACTTCTTGTCTCTGTTCCCTCTTCCCATGAGCTTCAAAAAAATCCCGTAGCAGATTTCAGACTTTTTAAAATGGGTTTGATACAATAGAAAACGAAAGAAGGTGTAACATATGTTAATGTATGATGTTATTGTTATTGGATTTGGTAAAGCTGGTAAAACACTTGCAGCGAAATTATCAAGCCAAGGAAAAAAAGTTGCTCTGATTGAAAAGAGCAAGTCTATGTATGGTGGTACTTGTATCAATATCGCTTGTATTCCCACCAAGACCTTGATCGTTGCAGCAGAAAAAGGCTTGGATTTTGAGCAAGCCATGAATGAGAAAAATGCAGTGACGACTCGTCTCAATGGCAAGAACTATGCAACTATTGCTGGAACTGGTGTGGACATTATCGACGCGACAGCTCGTTTCGTTTCTAACAAGGTCATCGAAATTCAAGCTGGAGATGAAAAGGAAGAATTGACAGCTGAAACCATTATTATTAATACTGGTGCTGTGCCAACTATCCTTCCAATCCCAGGATTGGCTGAAAGTAAATTTGCAGTGGATTCAACCGGTATTCAACGTTTGGAAACCTACCTAAACGCCTGGGCGTCCTTGGTGGAGGACCTATCGGATTGGAATTTGCTCATCTCTATAATACCTTGGGCAGCCAAGTAACGGTATTGGATGCTGCGGACACGTTCTTACCACGGATCGAGCCAAGTATTGCAGCTCTTGCAAAAGGCTACCTGGAAGAAGATGGCATTCAATTCTTGCAAGGCGTTCATACCCAAGAAATCAAGGATGGCCAAAATAGTTTAACCGTTGTCACAGATAAGGAAGACTTCGAGTTTGATATCCTTCTCTACGCAACAGGTCGTAAGCCAAACACAGCTGGACTTGGTCTTGAAAACACAGACATCCAAGTCACTGATCGTGGAGCGATTCAAGTCAACAGCCATTTGGAAACCAGCGTTCCTGGCGTCTTTGCAGTTGGCGATGTCAATGGTGGCCCTCAATTCACCTACATGTCACTCGATGACTTCCGCATTGTCTTCAACTACCTTACAGGCGATGGTAGCTACAATCTCGAAACTCGTAACAATTATGCGACAACACTCTTTATTGCTCCTCCACTTGCCCAAGTCGGCTTGACCGAGCAAGAAGCACGCGACAAAGGACTTCCAGTTGCTGTTAAAGAATTACCAGTTGCTGCCATGCCTCGTGGACATGTTAATGCAGATCTTCGAGGTGCCTTCAAAGCCGTGGTCAACCCAGAAACCAAAGAAATCCTTGGAGCAACTCTCTTTGGAGAAGCTGCAGGCGAACTTATCAACCTGATCACCATGGCTATGGACAACAAGATCCCTTATACTTACATCGCAAAACAAATCTTTACCCACCCAACCATGGCAGAAAACCTAAACGATCTCTTTGCGATTTAACTAACATAAAAAAGCTGGAAAATTCCAGCTTTTTTTAGTTTAAGAATTCACAGACAGCCTCTTGAAATGCTTTATTTTCTTCATAAAGAGCATGCCCAGAATGCTTTAAAATAAGGAGCTGACAATCCGAAATCGCTTTTGCCAGTTCCTTAGATCCGTCCACACCAATCACATCATCTTCAAGAGCACCAAGAACCAAAGTCGGACATTGAATTTCTTTTAAGACCTCAAGGCTATCATGAGTAAGGCAAGACTGAGACTGAATGGCAATTCGTTTCTCATCTTTGATTCGTCCCAAGCGCCCCATGATATTATAAAGCAACCGCCACTTTTGATAGCTCTTTTGCGTATAGGAATGCTTTGCAATATCCAGCATGAGATGCTTAAAATTTCCAGATTGACTAAGTTTTTGCCAATGGTCAATTCGTTCTCTAGCAAGTTGACTAGGTTTTGCAGTGGTCACGGCTAAGATGAGCTTTTGAACCTTTTCAGGGAAATCCGCCACCAACCATTGTGCAATCATTCCACCTTGTGAAATCCCCATAACATAAGCGGTATCTAGTTTTAGTGTCTCCATTGCTTCTGCTACATCTGCTGCCATATCTTGCGTCGTATAGCCCTGTCTCAGCTCATTGATTCGAGAAAAAACATAGATTTTATAGTGCTTAGCAAGTAGGCGATAAGAGAGGGAAAGAGCAGGGCCTTTCCTTTAACCGTCTGCAACCCATCCCCCAAGCCTGGTATGATCACTAATGGTTGCTTACCTTTACCAAATGTCACATAGTCCATGGTTTTCCCATTCATGGACAAGGTAGCGTTCTTAGCTGAATACAAAGATTATTCTCCTTTCAGAGCATCAAATTTAGCTTTCATGGTTGGATTTTTGCGGGTCAATTTTTTGACTGATACATCATCCAACTTATTATTAGCGAGGCGGAGTTGATTTTCTGATGTGGTGAGGAATTTCTTGACTTCTTCCATCCGCTTGATGGCTTTGTCGATTTCATCGATGGCCTTACCGAAGTTGACGGAGGCTGAATTGTAGTTCTTAGCAAAGGCAACCTTGAAGGCGTCTAGATCTTCTTCAAAGTGGGTGATGTCAATATTTTGCTCACGGATAAGTGCTAGTTCTTGCTTGTATTTAAGAGAATTAAGAGCCGCATTGCGCAAGAGGGTAATCATGGGCAAGAAGAACTGAGGCCGGATAACATACATCTTCTCATAGACGTAGGACACATCGACAATACCCGAATTGTAGAGCTCGCTATCAGCCTCAAGAAGTGTCACCAGAATAGCATACTCGCAGCCTTTCTCACGCCGGTCCTTATCCAGCTCTTTGAAGAAATGCTCGTTTTTCTTCTTGGTCGCTGTCTCATCGCCTTCATTTTTCATCTCAAACATGATAGAGAGGATTTCTACACCATTTTCATCCACCTCACGGTAAATGTAGTCACCCTTGCTGCCGGTTCTGGCATCATTGTCCTTGCCAAACTCAGCTCGTGGAAACATAGCCATACGATTCTTGTTAAACTCATACTCGCAGTGCTGTTCCAAACTCTCGCCAATCATCTTAGTAGACTGCTTAGCTTTGAAATCCTTGTAGAACTCTATGGTCTCGTCTTTCTGCCGCAGCTCTACCTCATAGCGCTCTTTGAGAGAAGTCTGGGCGAGTGCTGCTTCCTTTTCCTGCAAGGCTAGCTGATTCTTAACCTCGTCTCGCTCTTTCCAGTGCAGATAAAGTCTTTTGCAGCTGATTCTCATGCTCCAAGCGCAAGGTAGCCAACTGATTCTCCAGTGCTTGCACTTCTTTTTCTTTCTCTAGCAGGCTTTGGCTAGCCGTTTGCTCCACCTCTTTTTTAGCCAATTCTTTTTCAGTATCAAACTGTTGAATCTGGTTTTGTAACTGGGCAATTTCTTGATCCTTCTTAGCTAACTTCTCTTGTTGCTCATTAAGGGCCTTTTGCTCAGCCAAAGCCAACTCTTGCCGAATCCGCTCATGAATTTCCTTGTCAAACTCAGCTGTCCGTACCTGTGACAAGAGTTCGCTGTATTGACTTTCGTTGACTGTAAAGACTTCCCCACAGTTGGGACACTTGATTTCGTTCATAGTTTGCCTCTTTCTCTATTCTTAGTATATTATATCATGCCACCAGTAAAATCAAAACCAGCAAACGAGGCTTGCTCCTACTATTTCCCTCCACAATCAAGTTTATGGCAATGAATAGAGTAAATGAGAGGATTTGTTAAAGCAGAACGATGTCCATTAAAACTTCCCGCTGTGAGAAAAGCAGGAGAAACAGATTTGTTTCTCCTGCTCGGTAGATTTGAGACGGAAGGCTCAAATCTAAGGTATGGAATCCCAAAGGAAGTCGCTACCGTCCGCCCTCACCTAAGGGAAGTTGATAAAAGGACAAAACCATCAAGTTAGGCTTACTGGCTTTAGTTTATTTCTTCTCAATCGGAGCGACACTGGCCAAGAGTTTTTTGAGACCCACTTCTGGGAAGTTGATCTTGAGCTCTTGGGTATTGCCACTACCAGAGACTTCTAGGACAGTTCCTTCGCCCCACTTCTTGTGAATGGCAATATCACCAATGGCCCAAGCGACACTTTCTTTGGTGCTAGAACGGTTGCTATTGCCAAAGGGGAGGCTTGATGACGTGAGGGCACTTGGAGCTGCTTGTCTCTTGCGCTCTTGAAGGGCTTGTGACAGGCTCATTCCTTTTCCAAAGGTTGTTCCGCCTCCATTGCTATAAGAAGCCTTAAAGCTAGTGTTGGCTGGACGGGCCAAGCCCTGGTAGGTCAATAAATCCGAGCTAATTTCATTGATGAAACGCGTCGGGCGGTTGTAGCTGGTCCGTCCAAAGAGCAAACGAGAGTTGGCATTGGTCAAGAAAAGAACCTTCTCTGCCCGCGTGATTCCTACATATGCTAGGCGACGCTCTTCTTCCAATTCATCCGGATCCTCAGCTGCTCGACTAAGAGGAAAGACATTTTCTTCCATCCCAATCAAGAAGACGACTGGAAACTCCAATCCTTTAGCCGCGTGAAGGGTCATCAAGGTGACTTCTGAGGTCTCTTGAGCTCCATCATCTGTATCGGCAATCAAAGCCAAATCGTTCAAGAAGCGACTCAGGGTCTCCACACCTGATTCGTCTTCGACGGTCTCTCCGTTTTCATCAAAATTCTTGGTAACAGATAGGAACTCTTGGATATTCTCGATGCGGGCCTGACTTTCCAAATTTCCCTGATTGGTTAGGGCTGTCATATAGCCTGTCTTGTCAAGGACTTCTTCGACCAATTCTGTAATGGTCAGCTGGTCCAATCTTTCTCTCAAATCAAGAATGAGATTGGCAAAGTCCCAGATGGCTTGGGCAGCCTTTCCTTTGATGCCTGAGAGCATGATATTAGCCGAAGCATCTAGAAGTGAGGACTCTTGCATTTGAGCAAAGTCACGAATCTTATCCACTGTACCTGGCCCGATTCCCCGCTTGGGTTCATTGATAATGCGCTCAAAACTGATATTGTCACTAAGGTTGGCAATCAAGTTTAGATAAGCAATGATATCCCGAATTTCCTTCCGGCTGTAGAACTTGGTGCCCCCTACCATGGTGTAGGGAATGTTAGACTTGAGCAGCGCTTCTTCAATGGTCCGGGACTGAGCATTGGTCCGGTAGAGAACGGCAAAATCACGGTGTTTGTAGCCAGCTTCGCGACTGAGCTCTTCAATCGTTTTAGCAACAAAGACCGCTTCATCCTGCTCGTCATTAGCCCGGTAGTAGACAATCTCTTCCCCGTCAGCATTTTGAGTCCAGAGATTCTTAGGACGACGATTTTTATTGTTTTTAATGACATCATTGGCTGCTTGTAGGATGGTTTTAGTGGAACGATAATTTTCCTCCAACAAAACGACCTTGGCATCAGGATAGTCCTTCTCAAAGTCCAGGATATTCTGCATATCCGCTCCCCGCCAGCCATAAATAGACTGGTCCGCATCCCCAACGACACAGATATTTTTAAAACGTGAAGCCAAGAGTTTGACCAACTGGTATTGGGCATGGTTGGTATCTTGATACTCATCCACATGGATGTATTGGAACTTCTGCTGGTAATAGGTCAAAACATCAGGATTTGATCAAAAAGACGCAGGGTCAGCATGATCAAGTCATCAAAGTCCACTGCTTCTGACTGACGGAGTTCCTTTTGATAAGCCTCATAGCACTTAGCGACGATCTGGGTATACATATCTCCAGCCTGGGCAGCATAGGCCACTTCATCAATCAGGTCATTTTTGGCATTGGAAATAGTCCCCAAGATGGTCCGTTCATTCCATTTCTTAGGATCCAAGTTCAAGGACTTCAAGATCCGCTTCATCAAGGTCCGTTGCTCACCTGGATCGACAATGGTGAAGTTGCGATTGTAGCCAATGTGATCCGCATCTCGGCGAAGGATGCGCACACACATGGAGTGGAAGGTGGCAATCAAGCAATCTTGGGTGGCTGGATTCAACTGATAAGCCCGCTCCTTCATCTCCCGAGCGGCTTTATTGGTAAAGGTAATGGCCAAAATATTCCAAGGATTGACCATCTTTTCATCAATCAAGTAAGCGATGCGATGGGTCAAGACACGTGTCTTACCCGAGCCAGCCCCCGCCATGATTAAGAGGGGACCTTCTGTCGTTTGGACCGCCTCTGCTTGGCGATCATTCATACCATTTAATAAAGGATTCATCTCATACTCCTCATTCATTCAATCGTTCTATTATACCACATTTTCGCCCTTTCTCCTTTTGGAAACAGTTGGCATCATTTGAATTTTGCACTCAAAAAAGCTATAATAAAGCCTTAAGAAGAACGAATATTTCCTCATCAACAACGATCCAAGTTTTTCACTTAGGAGGAAATCTACAGAAGTCTGGAGGAGTTATCAGTGAATCAATCACAAAGTAATTTAAAACTAGCCGAACGTGGAGCCCTGATCAGTATTGTCGCCTACCTAATTCTTTCCGCAGCCAAATTAGCAACAGGCCACCTGCTTCACTCCTCCAGTTTGGTCGCTGATGGTTTTAATAACTTATCCGATATTATCAGTAACGTCGCCCTTCTCATTGGCATTCGCTTAGCCCGCCAGCCAGCTGACCGCGACCACCGGTTCGGTCATTGGAAGATTGAAGATCTAGCTAGTCTGGTGACGTCCATCATCATGTTTTATGTGGGCTTTGATGTCCTACGAGATACCGTTCAGAAAATCCTCAGTAGGGAAACCACTGTCATTGATCCATTAGGGGCCATTGTCGGAGTCGGATCAGCCATTGTCATGTTTGCAGTCTACCTCTATAACCGCACCTTAGCTAAGAAAGCCCAATCCAAGGCCCTCAAGGCAGCTGCCAAAGATAACCTCTCTGATGTGGTTACTTCCTTGGGAACTTCGGTTGCGATTGGGGCTAGCGCTCTCAACTACCCCATTGTGGACCAATTGGTGGCCATTGTCATCACCTTCTTTATCCTAAAAACGGCCTACGATATTTTCATCGAATCCTCCTTCAGCCTCTCCGATGGGTTTGATGAAAGTCTCCTGGATAAATACAAAGCGGCCATTCTGGAATTGCCAAAGGTCAGCCGGGTCAAATCTCAACGGGGACGGACCTACGGAAGCAATATCTACCTGGATGTCGTCATTGAAATGAATCCAGACCTCTCTGTTTATGAGAGTCATGCGATTACCGAAGAGGTCGAACGCCTTCTCAAGGAAAAATTTGGTGTCTTTGATATCGATGTCCATGTGGAGCCGAGTTCTATCCCTGAAGATGAGATTTTAGACAATGTCCTTCTCAAGTTAAAGACTTATGAGGAACGCTTGCAGGCTCAACAGGAATACCAAACCCTTCTTGCAGACAACTTCACCCTCATTAATGAATTCGGTCAAGAAAGTCACAAGGAGGACTTGGTCCGTTTGCAGGAAGAACATCAAATTCCTTTTAATAATTTCGAGATCGAATCCATCAGTCAAAAGACCAAGTTGATTCGGTATGAATTAAATAACCAGATCCATACCAGTCTCTGGCGGCGTCATGAACACTGGCAAAAGGTCTTTCACCAAATTACCAGTAAACAAGAAAAATAGAACTCTTTACCTCAATCTAACCAGAATAAAAAGCTACTGCAATTCCTTTCTGCAGTGGCTTTTTTGTAAGGAAAAATAGCCCTTCCGGACTATTCTTCTTCTTTAATAAAACCAAATTTATTTAGGGGGTACAATCTGAAATCGACAACACCCTCAATCTGATCTGCTTGAATATAACCAAATTCACGACTGTCTTTGGTATTGTTGCGATCATCATTTAGGACTAAGTAACTATTACTTGGTACTTTTCCAGCCTTGGTTCCCTTAAGTTCTCTAGAGAAAAAATCATTTGTAAAATAATCGCCACTTGGGGCTGCCAAATGTTTGGTCTTCATCTTGTCCAAATATGGCTCTGCTGTAGCTACACCATTCAGATAAAAGACATCATCCACATAGCTGACCTCATCTCTCTCTATCGCAATGACACGTCCAAGATATTGTTTCTCTTTTACATGATAGAGGACCAAGTCTGTTCGATCAATTTTCCCCTTTTTAGTCGCTAATACTAAGTCATCTTTCTTAACGGAGGCATTGGCCATTTGATCAGATACCCACAATGGTTGAAAAACAAATAGGCGCAAAGTAATGAGTACCAAGCCCAATATTCCAATGATGATAATATTCCGAATCAAATCCCTTTTTCGACATTCCTATCCCCCCTTTCAGTTCATTCCATTATACCATTTTTATTAGACAATAAAAAAAGGCCCACATTCCCAAATTGTCAGAAACTTGCTCTAAAAAGAAAAAAACCTTGCCTCCAAGATTTTTACGCTTAGAGAACAAGGTTTGTTCATTGGTTAGATTAACGTACTGTACGGATACGCATAGTATTTGTACGAACAGCTTCACCAAGTGGCACACCTGCAACGATTACGATATCGTCACCAGATTGTACAAGACCTGCTTCTACTGCTTTACGTTCTGCGATTTCGAACATATCGTCAGTTGATGATGGAGCATCTGTCAACATTGGGATGACACCCCAGTTCAACATCAATCCACGCTCTGTCAATTCGTCAAATGTCAATGCCAAGATATCAGCATTTGGACGGTATTTAGAAATCAAACGTGCAGTGTGACCTGTCTTAGTCAAAGTTACAATCAATTTGATATCCATTGAGCTTGCTGCATCTTTAACAGCTGAAGCCATAACTTCTGTCTTAGAGTTACGTTCGAATGAATCTGAGTTCAAACGTCCGTATTCGTTAAGAAGAGTTTGAGCGTTCTTATCGATAGTAGCCATTGTACGAACAGACTCAAGTGGGTATTTACCATTTGCAGACTCACCTGAAAGCATAGTAGCATCAGTTCCGTCGATAACAGCGTTAAATACGTCTGATACTTCTGAACGAGTCGCACGTGGTTTTTCAGTCATTGTTTCAAGCATGTTTGTTGCAGTGATAACAACTTTACCAGCAGCATTCACTTTTGTGATGATCATTTTTTGGTAAACTGGAACCATTTCGAATGGTACTTCGATACCCATGTCACCACGAGCGATCATGATACCATCAGCTGCTTCAATGATTTCATCCAAGTTATCGATACCTTGTTGGTTTTCGATTTTCGCGAACAATTGAACGTGACCGTTACCAGTTTCTTCACAGATAGCACGAACTTCGTTCACGTCTTTTGCAGTACGTACGAATGAGATCGCGATGAAGTTGATACCTTGTTCCAAACCAAAACGGATATCGTCGTTATCGCGTTCAGCAAGAGCTGGGAAAGGAATTTTTGTGTTAGGGATGTTGACACCTTTTTGTTTAGCGATCACACCGTCGTTTTCAACTTCAACGATGAATTCACGAGTAGCATCGTCTTTTTCTACAACACGAAGACCCAATTTACCATCGTCGATCAATACTTGGCGACCAACTTCAACATCATCGTAGATGTCAAGCGCGCCAGCAACGTTCAAGGCAATCACTTCACGAGTTGATTTGATACCTTGTTTAGTCGCAACACGGATTTTTTCACCAGTTGTATAAGAGTACTCTTTAGCATCGCCTTCGAACAACTCTGTACGGATTTCTGGACCTTTTGTATCAAGAAGGAAACCAACTTTTTTACCAGCGATTTCTTCTGCACGTTTAACTGTTGCCATACGATCACCTTGTTCTTGGTGGTCACCGTGTGAGAAGTTGAAACGGAAAGTGTTGGCACCAGCTTCGATCAATTTAGCAATGTTTTTGTGCTGAAGCTTCAACGTCAAGTTTTTCACCCCAATATCCATCATCACCAAATTTTTTTACCACCACGGATTTCTACCGCAGGACCTAAGGTTGCAACGATTTTTTTACACGTTTGTTCATGATTTCTATGACTCCTTTTTAAAAATACACTGTCTTTTTAGACAAATTTTAACAAATAAATATTAAATAGAAGATAAGCTACGGTTCAACTCTGCAAGGTTCAAGTCAGCCTTGTGAGGGTTGTTCACTTTGATCTTACCGTCTTCAGTTAAGCTAAAGAGGGCACCTTCTTCTGCACTACCAAGAATTGGGTTTTCCACCATTTGTTCATTGCGGATACCAACGGCTACGCCACCGATACCAGCTTTCAGCAACTTAACAGCATGTGCACCCAAACGTGAAGCAAGAACACGGTCACGCGCAGTAGGTGAACCACCACGTTGGATATGTCCAAGTTCTGTTACACGAAGATCGCTTGTATCTCCAGCATCTTTCAAGGCTTTACCAAATTCAGCAGCTGACATCACACCTTCAGCAAGAACGATGATGTTGTGTGTACGACCTTTTTCGTAGCCCTTCTTGATGCTCTCAACGACATCTTCGATAGCAAAGCCTTCTTCTGGAATGATAATTTCATCCGCACCAGAAGCAATACCAGACCAAAGGGCGATATCCCCGGCATTACGTCCCATTACCTCGATAACGAAAGTACGGTGGTGACTAGATGAGGTATCGCGGATCTTATCAATCGCGTCCATAACAGTTGTAACTGCTGTATCAAACCCGATTGTAAAATCTGTACCAACGATATCATTATCAATTGTTCCAGGAAGTCCTACAGCTGGGAAACCATGTTCAGTCAAACGCATCGCTCCGTGGTATGATCCATCACCACCGATAACGACAACACCTTCGATTCCATGTTTTTTCAACTGCTCGATCCCTTTTAATTGACCTTCGCGTTCAGCAAATTCAGGATAGCGAGCTGAATGAAGCATTGTTCCACCACGAGAAATAATATCCCCAACTGATGAAGCATCCAATTGATGGATATCACCAGCAACCATACCAGCGTATCCATTATAGATACCAAATACTTCCATTCCTTCAGAAATTGCTTGGCGAACAACTGCACGGATAGCAGCATTCATTCCAGGGGCATCTCCACCACTGGTTAAAACAGCAATACGTTTCATTTCGATATTTGCTCCTTTTTTTCTTTTACATTCTAAATGATTATAACACAAAGAGCCCCAAATTTCTCCTATTTTCCGTAGATTTTATCGATAAATCGTTTTCATAGCAATACTTGCCAGTTCATTTTCTAACTTATCGTTTTTCTGGACGGAAACTCCTTTTAATTGAATGGTCTTTTTCTCCTCTTCATAGCGAATAACGACAGGGTAGGGACCTGGATAGGCTTTTAAGATACCTAAAACTGCCCGGTCTTCTTGGTGATCAAACAATTGAATCCAGAAACGCTGATTGGTAGCTTCTTCTGCTTCCATCAAAATCATTTGAAGACGACCGTCCCTAGACTGTATTTTCCCCTTGAGATAGTAATAGCCCTTTTCTCTTATTTTTGAAGTATACTGGCGATAAGTTTCTGGAAAAAGGGTGATATCCATCTTCTTTTGGAGATCAGAAACTTGTAAAAAGGCCATATTTTCCCCATTTTTTGTTCGAATCGTCCGGATTGATTGGACTTCGACCAATATGGTGGCCTGTTCCCCTTCGCTTAAAGAAGCGATCGGCCGCACCGGTTGGCTACTTGCGGCTAGAATTTCCACCAGAGGATGAGGACTGAGACCGACTCCTATGACCCTCTGCTCCATCTCATACTTCTCAGACTTGCTGTAGTCCTCAGCATCCATCCAAGAATAATTAGCTTCGCCAAACAAACTACCCAACTCATCTGCAAAAACAAATAGATTAGGAAGGTTCTGAAGAACTTTTCTTCGATTCTTTTCAAAGCAGTCAAACAAGCCCAATTCAACCAGTGGAGTTAAAAGAGGAAGTTTGTGGTACTGACTAGGCAGGCGCAAGATAAAATCTTCAATACTCTCAAACGGCCGTTGATCAATAATCCAAAAGGCTAGATCTTTTGGAAGACCTTTGATATTTTTCATTCCTAGATAAATCTTCTGATCTTGGAACTTATCTTTATAAGGAATGGTATTAATGGTCAAAGGAGCCACTTGGAAGTCAAATTGCAAAGCATCTGTCAAATAGTCACTACTAGAGTAGTTAAGCATAATGTCAAAGAAGACATCTGGATAATGGACTTTAAAGTAAGCCAATTGGAAGGCCAAGGCTGAGTAGGCGTAGGCATGGGAACGGTTGAAGCCATAGCCAGCAAATTTTTCCATAATGGCAAAGACTTTCTTGGCTTTTTCTGCACTGTGCCCAAGCGCGACAGCCCCCTTGATAAAGTCATCTTCCATCCGATGCATTTCTGCCACGTTCTTTTTCCCCATGGCCCGTCTGAGAATATCGGCTTTCCCTAGACTAAATCCAGCAAAGATCTGAGCCACCTGCATGACTTGTTCCTGATAGAGCATGATGCCATATGTTGGTGCTAGAATGCCTTCCAAACTAGAATCGATCATATCGACCTTCTCTTTACCATGCTTGCGTTTGACGAAATTATCAATATAGTCACTAGCCCCAGGTCGGTTCAAAGATGTGGTCGCAACAATTTCTTCAAAACAGTTGGGTTGAACCCGTCTTAATAGACGGATAGCTCCCGCTTGCTCAAACTGGAAAATTCCCTTGGTATTTCCCGCAGCAAACAAAGCAATCGTTTCCGGATCTTCTAGAGGAATATCCTCGATTTTAATATCCTTTTGATATTTTTCCTTCACTGCTTCCTGCATCCGTTGAGCAAAGGTCAAATTTCGAAGTCCTAAGAAGTCCATCTTGAGCAGACCATTTGCCTCAACACCATGGGCATCATATTGGGTCAGATTCATCTCCTCACCCATCTTGATTGGGATTTGATTGGTGAGGTCTTCTCCACTCATGACGACTCCTGCCGCATGAATCGAGGTCTGGCGTGGTTGCCCTTCAATCCTCTTCGCAATTTCAAAGCCCTTCCGGTATTCTGGGAGACTTTGGATGGCTTGGCGAAAAGCTACATTCTTTTCATAAGCAGAAGCCAAGGTATCCCGTAAGCCAATCCGCTTGGTGAGGTTGGTTAACTCATACTCTGGGGTTCCAAATCTCTTAAAAACATCTCGAATGGCTTGTTTGGCTCCAAAAGTTGAGAAGGTCACAATTTGAGCTACATGAGGACTGCGGTAGCGATTTTTAACATACTGGATAAATTTGGGACGATAAACATCTGGAATATCAATATCAATATCTGGCATGGTATAGCGCTCTAAGTTCAAAAAACGCTCAAAGAGGAGATTGTTCTTGACTGGATCAATCCCTGTGATATCTAAAGCATAGGCTACTAGACTACCAACTGCTGATCCACGGCCCATCCCCATATAATAACCTTGGCTTCGACCAAACCGTAACAAATCCCAGACAATCAAAAAGTAGTCATCAAAGCCCATCTGATGGATGACATCTAATTCATGACACAAACGCTCTTGGTAGACTGTCTGGTCCAGCCCCTTATTTCTCAAACCCTCCTCAGCCAACTCACGTAATTCCTCGACTGCAGGTTTCTCTGGATTAAAGCGGGGAAGCTTTAATTGCGTATCAATCTCATAATGAACAGCCGCAAGAGTCTTCTCTAGATAAGAAATACTATCTGGATAATTATGAGCAAAGGCCCGCTCCAACTCTTCTGGTGGCAGTAACATCATAGAAGTGTCAACAGCTCCCACTTCTTTCAGACTGCAATTATTGCGAATGGCATGGAGCATCTGAAGACTCTCCAAATCACTCATTGAAAAATAGCGGACTGTATGGAGGGGGAAAACAGGACGAGAAAACTGTTTCGCTGGAGTATCTGGAAAGACACCAATCGCAAAGTCTTGGCCCAAGTCTAAATACTCAATCCCTTCAAAATAGGGAACGATGATGGCTAGATCATCCAACAAGTGTTGAAAGGCCGACCAGTCAGTTGTCCCCATCATTTTCATGCTGGAAATCTTGATTAAATGTTTATAACCTACGGTACCTAACGCAAGCAAACGGATAGACAAGGGCCCCGCTGGTAACTCGACTTCCAAATCAAGACCTAGGACAGCCCCCATACCAGCTTTTTGGCACTCTTCTAAAAACTCGTAAGCCCCATATAAATTATCTATATCCATGAGACCAATTTGTTGGTAACCCATTTCTTTGGCACGCTGAATATAGTCTCGAATAGAGACTAAACTGTCCATAAAGGTATAAACCGATTTTGTGTCCAGTTGTGTAATCACCTTGCACTCCTTTTCGTCCGTTCTTTCCTTCTATTATACAGGAAATCCGCCAAAGAAGACACTCTTACCCATTGCCAATCCTGCCTAACAAAAAAACAGATCAACTGATCTGCTTTCCTTTCTCTTACGGAAGACATGGGATTCGAACCCACGCACGCTGTTACACGCCTACCGCGTTTCCAACACGGCCTCTTAAGCCTCTTGAGTAATCTTCCAAACTAGTATCCATTATACGGAAAAGCGCTCCTCCTGTCAACAAAAAATTTAGGAATCGCTCACAAGATATCATTGCTTGATAGATTTTAAAGAAACAAAAAACGACAAGGATTTGCCGTTTACATGTATAAAAATGGAGCCGGTGGGAGTCTGACAAAAGTTTATTTATCAACTTATATCATATTTTGGGTCTGTTTTAGGAACTGCTTCTAAAACTCCACAACTTCATCGCCACATTTTTAGTTTGGCATAGCCCCAAATAAAGTTCAAGTTTTATTTTTTATAGACACAGAAGGAAGTTATTTAATAGGAAAAAAATCTTTTATTTTTTTTAAAAGAGTTAATAAAATCTCTTGACTTTATGTAACTTTAGTTGTATAATTAATACATAAGGTTAAGGAGGAAACCTTAGACAAGGAAACTAAAGAAAGGAAAAATAAATGTTAAGGCGAAGAAAAAAGCCAATCAAAGCTAAGACGAATAAGCTAGTGGTCAAAATAAACTTGTTCATTATTAGCATTGAGTGGCACATCGAATTCGGATAGTGAACGATCACTATCCGCCCCTTGTGGGGGCTTGCTTTAATTATAACAGGTATCGTGATGAAAGTAAAATTTAAAGTAAGAAAAACCACAGCTAGTGAAAAACTTGAGTTTGTTTTAGGTTTTTTGTTGATCATAATAATCATTTGGTTTTTTGCGAGGTAAATATGTTAGTTGATATCAATGCTATTAAATGGCTACTAGAAAATGCCACAGCCTATTCTATTAGTAAAAATTGTGGATTATCCACCCAAGCTGTAGACAAATATAAGAACGGTATCTCTGATATTATGAATATGCGTTTGAAACACGCAATTAAAATGACAGAATACGCTAATCAGTTTAAAAAAGAAAAGTGATGGTTATACAATCATCACTTTTTTGATACAGAAATACTTTATTTATACCAAAATTTTATTATGATTGCCGTTATAACGGACAAAATAAAAAATGTCTGTTTTAACGGCAAACAAAAAAAGCCCCTCCAAAAATGGAGGGGTAGATTTATGAATTTAGGGGGTGTTTCCTTTCGTTAATATTAAGAGAATGACCCGAAATCTGTGATTCGTTGACCATTTTCTGATTGACCGACTGCCACGTAGCGACGGTTTCCAGATGCACCGATGTAGGTAATCCAGATATATCCATCGTTGTCTAGCCAGCCATCGTAATTGATTTCCATTCCAGCAGTATAGACTGCTACAATCTCACCAGCAAGCCCAGCAGAAGCCCGTACATTCAATGCTGGCACTTCGACAGTAAATGTACCTGTCTCTGGATTGAATCCATTAGAGTCAACCGTGAGAGGTTCGGTTGGAGTGATAGGTGTTACTTCTGCTGGCTGATCATCTACAGGGAAATAGAACCAACCTACAATGCCGTCAAAATTGCGAGTGTTGTAGCGTGCTGGACCACCAACGTATAAGCTGTCAGCATTACCGTCAATATTTTGCTCGATCGTTCGCATGGTGTGGCCGTCTGAGTCTTCAATAACTAGCCCAGTGTGCCCGTAAGGATGCCCTGCGATGTATGTTGTATCTTGGACGAATGCTGCACCAGCACGGGGGGCAGATGAAACATCGCCTACGATATTTTCAACAACCTCAAAACCAGCATCTCTAGCTGAGTTGAGTAGGTCAATAGCATTGCCCCACAATGATTTACCAAAAAAAGTGATGGATAAATCGTTTACTTCGTCTACGCATTGCGTTCCATAGCAACCGTCAGCATCGGCACCCACTCCAGCGTCTGCATTTGCTTTTACATGATTGATTAAATCAATAGTTCTTACCATATTGTTTCTCCTTTAATTCAAAAGCCACTACCAAGAAATAGGCAGTGGCTAGTAAAAAGATTGTTGCTTTAAGAGTAGCCCTCTTAATCATTGTGTGGCTCATAATAGTTAAGAGCACGCTTGCTATCGCTTAGCCCTGTTGTAGTAGGGTCATTGACGACACCGATCAAAACAAAGACTGCGAAAAGCACATTGACGAATACCAAGATTTTATCAACAGTTTGACCAAACTCTAACTTGATGCCGAAAATATCAGCGAATGCTTGAAATAGCAATGCCAAAGCTGGCACAAGAGCAAGCCAAAAGTTCTTATTCTTCAAACGTACAGTCCAGTTGATTTTCATAGTTGTTCCCTCACTTCTAATTGAATGTATTTATTAAAAAGGGCGTCGATGTAACCATTTCCACCCAATTTTTTATAACTTTGATGCATCTTGTGGATCACATCGGACTCGTGTACAGATGTATGTCCACGTTTAAGAGCAGTATTGATGTCACGCTCCAGCCTCAAGTACATTGTGACCAGATGCGCTTCATCGTGTACCGCTAATTTTTCATTTACTTCATTAATTTTTTTGTTGTTGTCCTCGCCGACTTCTTGGACGGTCTCTACAGCATGTTGGATGGAACCCAATTCATCTTTAATCTCATCAAATTGTTTTTTACTGAGATTAGAAGCTGTGACAGCCTTCATTCCAAACCAGCCAGAAGCAACTGCTGTAAGTGTTGGTCCAAGGTGTGCGATTAGATCTGATAAGCTCAATCAATCACCAACCTTCCCACTAGACACTTGGTTGCGTCACTGGCTGAGTCTCAAGATCTCCAGATGGTTTGTTTTGCTTCTCTTCTTTTGGTACTTCCCAATTATAGATTGCAAGTTTGCCATTTTGAAGCAGTGGACCTTTCAGATCTTTGATGGATTCCCCGTTGTAGGTGAAGTCATAATTGACTTGGATAAGCACCCGTTTACCTTCACTGAATTGTTCTGTGTGGTCAGGATCCACAAGCGTGAAGATGTCATGTTGTTTATAGGTTTTGCCTACTTGAGCAGGTTCCACAAGCTCAAGCGCTCGTTTGAAGAGAGTTGGATCAAGCGGATTGTCTTGGTTGGTCACAGCTACAAGAACCGACCAATCAGCAAGAGCTTTGTTATTTTGGATTTGAGCCTCTTTCTTCTCGTTCTCAAGAGTAAGCTCTTGAATCTTTTGGATAGCTTCTTTATTAGCTTCCACAGATTTGTCAAGCTCCTTCTTCAATGCGATAACAGCACCCGATGGATCCAATTCCATCCGGACGATGTTCAATACTGCTTCTACCAGTGTCGCATCACTTTCAGCCATTCGATTATTTGGCAAAGTCTCTTCAAAGACACGGTAGGGAGCATCTTGCTTGATTGCGACCTTTGTCGTGTTTGTAACTGCGTCAAATAATTTAAAATGTAATTTGTAATCCATTAGTTAGCCACCTCATTCTTATTTTTAATTTCGTTAAAGAGATCCATCAAATCTTCATCCGATTTGAGAACAGAGATTAATTCATTGTATTGCCCTTGAACCTCTTCAAAATATGCCTTGTAATTTGCACTTTCAATAGTTTTATTGGCTAGTTGTACAGCCAATTCATTGATGATTTTGTCTTGTGTGTTCATAGTGTCCTTTCTATCTCGGCCCGATCGTTGTCCAATCGTAAGTGACACGGTTAACGGTCACATCGTGGAGTTGCCTGATATTTCGGTAAATGTCATTTAATATAGCTTTCAACCCGTAATTTCCATAGCTTGAAAGTATAATATCCTCGATATTCCAAATGACATTAGTAACCGTATCTATTGCGATTGATTTCGGATCTGTCGCATTGTACATAAACTCGACCATGTCACCATAAATGTTCACGGCTGTTGTATTATCGTTCGTGTTCCAAATTTGGATACCGGCACTTCCGTCATCCATTGCCACCCTCTTATTTGAGTTTGACATTAAGGCTGTGTATGTTCCGGGTTTATTTCCAATAGCACCTTCACCAAAAACAAGGTATTGGATAGGTTTGTTTCCGAACTGATTTCGAATACCAACCGCATTCTCGTTCATATCAATCCATCCCGTTTGTAAGTCAAAGTTTGTCGTTCCATTTAACGATGTAATTCTACCGCCTCTGACGTGCTCGCCAGTAATATCAATGGACTGGATTTGAGTGATTGTGGCTCTTTGAGTAAATAGCTCTTTGATAAATGCTTGGTTTGATACAAGTTTATTGATCATAGCAGAATCAACAAGCAATTTATCGGCAGTAACTGCGTTTGATGCAAGGATTTGAGTTGTGACAGATCCAGACTCAAAATTGCCTGTCTTCAATTTATCAACCATCGCAGACTTGATGACCGCTTTATCAATCAGTGTCTCACCTGTAATATGAGTTAACTTACCAATAAAACGATTATTCCCATCAGCGCCAATATTGATCCCATTGATGATGTCCCCAGCACTATTAAGATTCTTAATAGCATACGAACCAGCAAGCTGACTTACCTGAGTCTGCGTAACAACATCTTGTGTAGAGGTGTTATCCGCAAACTTCTTAGGTGGTCTATCTCCACGGATGAGAGATACCTTCCCGATCGCTACAGTACCATTCTTCATCAACCAAAATTCAAGAGGAAATTCTCTTGATTTAGATGTAGTCTTGTTGATTGTCATAGTACCTGTGATAACCTGTGTGCCGGTTTTCGTAAAAGTCACTCGATCAGAAGCAATCACGCTGTTGTCATTCCACAATTCAATGCCAAGAGGTGCATCAGGCAATACATCCACCCATGCTTCAATTCGATAGCTGATTTTTTCGTCTTTGGTAAAACTTGATGTCGTAATTGGTAATGCAAAACCACGATAAACATTGTTAGTATTGCCTGAATTGGTAATGCGCAATAATTTTGTTGAGGCCTGCACTTCTAAAATATTAGCTTCGGGTTGTTTTTTCTTCCATTTGCTAAAATTCGTTGGATCGTAGACAAGATTAAAATCATCCAAGAAATTAGATACACGACTGACCAGGCCATCAGCAGTCTGGATAACTTGTGAAATAGCTTTGTCCTGATTTTGTAGCATCTGCGTGTGGCTCTTAACTGTATCGACTACATCGTTAAATTCGACGATACTGACAATTTCTGAATTTGAAACATCATAATCTGTAGCACGATCACCTTTTTCAAGCTTCATCCCACAGATTTCAATGCTACCATTGCCATTCTGTCCAAATTGGATTGAGTTATAGGCAGCATCAGCCGTGAATGTGAATTGATATCGAACCCAATCTTTGTTTGAAATACTCTTGAACAAAACACGATTTCTGTCGTTGGTTGTCCATGAACGCATTATCAAATTAACGTTTTGACTCGTACTATTGCTAGATACTCTGGCCCAGCAAGACATGTTGTATTTCTCACCGACAACTAAGTTAATACCTTGTGAGATATCCTTATTCCCACCATTCGTATTTCCTACAACTCGAATACCCTTCTTAATAGCAGTATGTGGTGCACCTGTGAGTGCTATCACTTCAGTCTTACCATTACCGCCTGAGTTGTTCAGCCGCCAGGTACCTTCTAGACCATTCCCGTCTGGAATAACTGAAGAATTTTGCAGAAGGTTATCATTACGAATAACGTCTCTTAGCTTATTTTCAACACGGGAAATAGTCTGTTGAAATCCGTCAACCGATTTCTTGACGAGATTTTGGACTTGAACAGCATTTTGGAAGCCTTTGCCATCAATCAAGCGATCTACTTCCGTCCGTGATAACTTCTCAGTTATCTGACCAGCCTGCAGCTCGATTTGACTTTCGGTCAGCCGTAGTCTCTCAGTAATAGGATCAAGTTCCTGCTTAGTTGCAAGCAAATCAATCTTATCGCTTAGATTTCTTACCGTTGTAAAATTGTGATCAGCCAAACCTTTGACACTAAGAGCATACTCGATAGCCTTTTGACCACTCCACGATGCTCCTGCTGCTACCTGGTTCGCATTGTTAGCAAGTTCATTAATAGCTTGTATTCTCTCTTTCTGAGAGTCAATCTGTGTATTAAATGACCTATCAAAATCTGCAAATTTGCTATTAACAGAATCGGTCACTTCTTTCTTGAGCACTTCAGCTTGTGCCTTGGCTTGTTCGATACCATCAGTGATATTCTGTTTCAGGGCGTCAGATTTTAAGTCAAATTCCCTGTTTGCATTTTCAATCAAAGTTTGAAGATTTTTTTCAAAATTCCCATTATTTTTTTGATTGAAGGTATCGATGATTTCAGAAGCTACATCAGAAATGCTACTTGAAACAGAACGAGATCCACCAATTCCAACTTTGTCATCGAATGTGATTGTTATGTATTTGCCACTTAATGCATCAAATTTGTATCCTACAGCCTTCTTTTCGACCATGACATCATGTTTTAAACTCATGATCTTGACTGTATCCCCTAAATTTACTTTTTGTCCATCTAATTCATGAGCTTCAATTTCAATTTTGTCGCCAGTCTTATCAATATTTCCATTTTTAAACTTCGCTTCACCCCATTTTCTCAAGTCTGCTTCAGTTTTGAGATTATTATTCTCATATTCAGCTTCGTTAATATATGGGTAATCATTGATCAGAGGACTATCAACTGTTACATTGATTGTTCGTTCTTGCTCACTACCTTCAGGTTTAAATGTCGATTTTAAATGAATTCGAGTGATTACACTTGAACTGCTCCTTTCTCTGTCGTACTTATTTAAGCTCTGATGTGTAGTTATTACAACACCTCGATCAGTTCCACGATTTTTCGGAATATCAATAAGAAAATTATTACGAATGATTTCGCCTTCCCAAGTACCAACAATTGAGTGTTTACCATCCAAAAGAACGTTGTAAAGGGTCTCAACTTCTGTTGTTGTAAATGTACGCTTCTCAAAAATGTTACTTGAGAACGTAAAGACTCCAAGAGAAGTTTTTGACTGTGTAATCATTGTATTCAATGCTGTCTGAGTAGTTGCATTGGAAACACGCATCGGACGGATTGAACGCTTAAATACATCTTCAGTAATATGTGGACAAGATAGATTAATGAAATCATCTTCTTCTTTGACTTCTTTAATTCTAAACAGTTGGCGACCAGTCATTGGAGTTGGGGCAATGATCAACATATCTTCTTTTAACAATTTATAGATGTGTGTATCAGTGATTGGATACGTTGCATTTAAGATGTAATCTCCGTTAATTTCTTCGGACACAATTGCTTTTGAAGTTTCATGTAATGGTTGACCATTCCATTTAACTGTTTTGACATCTTTATCTAACAAGAAGAGCATTATAGCCACCCCCAATTAGTTTCGAAAATGACGGATTGGATACCTGGGCCAAAAGCCACCCCAATGTTCTTATTTGATTGATTAGCATCAATTGTGATGAAGTCGCCTGACCATTTAATCACAGTGCCTCTCTTGTCAACAAAACTTGGCTTTTCTGGGTTGTTGGTCATTATCGCTTGTTCTGATAATCGTTCAAGCCTAATGATTTGATTTCCGATTGTAAGAGTTGTTTCAGATGTACTATTACCATTGATTGTTATGGTAGGGAACGCTAATGCACTCCCCTGTAGTTTTAAAACACCACTAGAATTAAGAATCTGACGATCCAGAGACTTCATGAATTTTGTTGGATGGCAAATAAAAGTTACTTCAAGAGAATAGATATTGAATTTATCTCTCTCAGTGTCAGAAATTTTAGTGTGATAACACCACCATCTGACCAGTTTATTTTGCTGATTTTCAAGCCAAAATTTACGCTTTGAGAGGAATTGAATAAATTCCAATATTTGCAATTCGGTTGGGTTAACAAGTTGAAGTGTGTATTTCTTCTCAATAGCTTCTCTGTGATTGTTTGATTGAACAATATACCCGCTTAATCCATCATGACTTAATAATTTATCTTTTGATAGACCGACTTGAATCGAAGGAGATTCAAGCACGATTACTTTAAAAGGAAATGATGAAGTATGAATCCCATCAATTACTAATTCATTGTATGTAATCATGCATACACTCCTTTCAATTCTTTTTGTCTTCGTAATTCATCAGCGATCTTTTGAGAAACACGGTTTGCGATTTTATCAATATCAGCTTCTTCTCTGATGATGTTATCAGAGATGTTGATGTTGATAATAGTTCCCTGAGCGTCCATGGTTTTGGCAATACCTCGACCAATGGCGCTCAAGTTTCGTTCATTCAATGGCAGGACAGCTTCTTTTCCTGCTTCACCTCCAACCATGAGGCTATTTCCGTTCATGCCAAATGCTGTAGGCTTGGTTAAAATACCACCTTTTGCATACCACTCGATTCCGAAACTTGGTAATCCTTTCCCTTTAATCCAATCTAATGGATTGATTGAACCAGAAACATGGAAGTGAGGTAGTGGGATGTGTGGCCATTCAAATTTAAAATTAAAAAATCCCTTGATGGCATCAATGGCATTTCCAACTAGATTTTTAGCCCCGTCGATTGCTCCCCCAATAGTATCTTTAATACCGTTCCAGATACCAGAAGCAGTCGAACTGATGCCATTCCAAATACCTGACAAGGTGCTGGCTATTCCATTAAATATGCCTGAAACTGTACTAGAAATTCCGTTCCAGATTCCTGAGAGAGTTGAACTGATACCATTCCAAATGCTTGATGCAGTGCTTGAAATGATGTTCCAGATGTTAGATAGGATCTGAGCCATTGCATTGAACACAGATTCAGCAATGCTCTTGATCCCGTTCCAGATACTTTCTCCAATACCTTTGATAGTCTCCCAAGCGCCCGACCAGTCCCCGTTGATAATTTGCATCACAGTCTTAATGATGCCTAATACCACGTTGATAGCTGTTTCTACAACAGTTTTGATAGTGTCCCAGACTGTAGAAATTACTGTTGAAATAGTATTCCACGCAGTCTCAAGGAATGGCCCAAGGACATTCATGATTGTGGTGATAGTCGCTGAAATAGCGTTCCAGACTGTTTCTGCTGTCTGTCTGATCAATTGCTGATTGTCATTCCACCAACTTGTTAGTGTTCCCCAAATTTGCATTACAAAATCAGAGATAGCTTTGACAATAGTATTGATGACTGACATGATAGCATTCCAAACTGTCTCAACAGCGGTCCTGAATCCCTCATTGGTTTCCCATAGATGCTTAATAACTACTATGATTCCAGCAATTGCAGCAACTACTGCTATGACTGTTCCAATTATCGGTAAAGCAGCAGATATCAGCCCTCCTATACTTGTTCCCACAGCTACAGCGGCAGCCTGAAGGGCGAGGAAGATTGGTGCAAGTACACCGGCCACAGTTACAATTGTTCCAAAGACTACAACAAAGTTTTTGATGGGTCCAGGTAGTTTATTGACCCATTCTGCGACATTTTTAAAAAGACCTACAAGCACATCAAGCACTGGGGCAAATGTTTCAGCAATTGCTCCACCAACTTCAGCCATGACGATCTTCAAGCCATTTTGTGCTGTCGTGAATTTGTCAATTGGGTCACGAGTTCTTTCATAGGTTTCAGAAACGAGTCCGGCTGACTCTTGTGATGTTTTTCCTAGCTCATCAAAACTCAAGGTTCCACGCTTAATGGCATCGATCATCTGAGGAGCTTTCTTAGCACCAAAGATCTCCATGGCAATTCCCATTGCCTCTGTCTCTGATTTACTATTCTTGATGGCTTCTATGGTCTCTTTGAGACCTTCCTTCATTGTTTTTCCTTTTTTAGTATAAACACCTGCCGCCTTTGTTAAACCTGATAATGCGGATGATGAGTCAACACCGCTTTTTTCAAGTTGCCCAATCAAGGTGACCGCTTCACCAAATTCAAGACCTAACATCTTGATTTGTGGGGCGCCATCTGTAGCTTTTTTCATCAAATCATCTACTGATAACCCTGTATCGTGAGCGACGTAGGTTACATTATCTAAAATCTCTGTTAAGTCATCAATGGATAAGCCATAAGCTTCCATAGCTTGCTTTGATTGAATTGTGGCATTGGTGACATCTGTATTATTGATCTCAGAAAACTTAAGCATGTCTTCTGAGGTCACTTTCAAAGCGTCTCCAGTTAATTTGAATTGAGTATTGACCTCACCAACCGCACTTCCGATGTTACTGAAATCAGTAGATATTTCAGTGGCTATGCCCTTAGCGATTCCTTGCATCTGTTCAAGGGATTTTCCACTTGCACCAGTTTTGGTGACAATAGTGTCCATTCCCTCATCAATTTCCCGGAACGCATCAAGGGAGCTCTTACCGAAATCAACCAGTTTCTGACTGATTTCAGATAGCTTCTCAGAGAATTGATTTAGTAACTCAGCTTTAAGAAGATTATTTGTCTCTTCAAGACCGCTACTAGCTTTCTTTCCTGACTCGCCAAGATTTTCCATTTCATTAGCAAGCCCGTTGAAGGCAGCCTTGGACTCGTTCAGCTGAGTTTCTAGCTTATTGACTTCTGTTGAATTCTCGCCATACTCTTGTTTTGCAAGAGCCAATTGTTTTTCAAGGTTTTCAATCTGTTGGGCGACAATCTCGCTTTGCTTCCCAATCTTCTGTTCAGCAAGTGCAAGTTTATCAGCTTCACTAGCATTGGAACCCATCTGGCTTTCTTGTAGTTTGAATGAGCTGACAACTTTGTCACCTTCACTTGCAAGGCGCTGTTGCTCATTTTGAAGCTCTTTCAGTTGTTCCCTGTTGGATTTTGTGGCATTCCCATTTCCGTCTAATGCTTTATTGACATTTTCAAGCTTGTTTTCATACCCCTTCAGGATGTTCTCCGTCTGGACCACTTCCCGTTGGAATGCACGGTATTGATCAGCGCCAATGTCACCACTCTTGAATTGCGCTTCAACTTGTGCTTGCGCCTGTCTCAATGTTTCCAACTTCTCTTTGGTGGTTGAGACCTGCTTTTGAAGGACTTCTTGCTTCTGAGCTAATAAAGTCACATTCCCTGTGTCAAATTTTAGAGCCTTATCAATACTCTTCAATTCTTTTGCTGCTTCAATAGAGGCAGAATTTACTTTTTTCAGGGCGTTTTGAAGGGGTTGTGTATCCCCACCAATTTCAATTTTTATCCCTTTAATATTACCGGCCATATTTCCTCCTTTCACATAAAAATATTAAGAGCGCCTAGAGGAATTCTGTGATCAATTGTCCATCCATTCAATGAACTTGACCTTAGAATCTTCCTCTCAGCACTCTACTTCAGACTAAAATGAGTCAAAATCTGACTGTGTGGCCTTGCGTGTCTCTGATTTATTTTCAGTACGCAAATTCACATAATCTGTTTGATAATCCAGAGCCATTCCAATTGAAATGTGCTTCAGGTCATCAATCGTGAGACCAGTTTCTTTACAACAAGAAAGATAGGATTCTACTGTAAAGATTTCATCACTGGCTGATTCTGACTCATCTGGTTTTTTTTTGATGTCATCGTGTCGTTGATCATTTCCATTAGGATTGGAGCGATGTCCTGCAAAGGAAATTCCTCCATCTCCATAAAAAATTGTTCATAAGGCTTGATGTGTGGGTTCCCTGATTTTGTGAAAACCCAAAACAAGCGATTGAAGAAGGTCATGTCAAAGTTGGCCAACATGTTGATGTCAACTTCATTGTTGCCATTCTCAGCCATTTGCATGATATTCTGGTTTGAGATCATTCCAAATAGATCTTGGAAAAAGTCTTTCCCAAATTCGCTCTTGTAAGCAATAGGAGTGTAAGCATTGGTTACAAGCTCATACTCCTTTTCACAAATGATTACACTCTTACGCATTTAAAGCCTCCTTAATTACACTTGAGTAGGTTCATAGACCTTCTCAAACCATTTCTTATAAATTTCTTGATCATCAGCTGATGTGATGGAACGTTTCACGACCTGGTCACCAGGGCGAGGACTGGCATTAAAGCTCAATTCACGTTCATTCACGTTAGTTCCGTTCTTAGTAGCAGATCCGCTTGATGGGCGACTTGCTGAACAGTAGTACATGACATGACGTGTTTTGTTGGCATCGCCAGCAAATTCAAACATAAGAGCAAAGTTGGTTGTCTTGGCATCTGCTTTTTCTGTGATAACCCCTGTTGAAGTGTCTTTGATATCGCCCAAAATTTTTGTAGCGAATGCTTCAATGATGTGTGGGACTTTGAACTTCCCTTCATATCCCTCATTCGAATTGATAAAATGATAATCAATATTATCAGCTTTCACTGAGCCAGAATCCCCTTTAGGGTCTAGCGTCAATTCCATCGCTCCAGGGAAGCGGAATACTGGACCATAAGTGATCACTCCTGTTTCACTGATGGATTGGATTGGTGCTACATGGACATTTTCAAGCCCATAGGTAACTTTGTTTTCAGTCATTTCTTTCCTCCTCAATATAGATAGACTTCATAAGACTTCACGAATAGTCTTTCTGATTCGATAAAATTTTCTTCCTGAACATCATAAAAGAGCTTATGGTCATTCCATAGCTCTTCCAATCGTTCTTCTAATTCCTCATCTTTTCGTTCAAAGGCTAATTCTACAGTGACAGCACGAATCTTGTATGATGCTTGATTGTCTGCCCCTGTGATAGATGGCAAGCTTTCAAAATAGACAAGGTAAGGCAATGATGGGACGTTCCCTTCTCTAAATGCCTTGTAGGTGACTGGCAAACCAGCCCGTTCTAAAGTATCTGCAAACTCTGACAGCTTCATCTTCCAAGCTCCTTCAATTTCTTTTCAAAATTCTCAATAGCGTGATCTTCTGCCGGCTTGATGTGTACGATGCCGGAAACCCGTCCCCCGTTCCTTTTGATGTGGCCAAATTCAAGCAAATGAGGGAGACGGTAATTTGTGTTATGAACTACAAAATTACCTTTCCCCATTTTCTTTTTCTTCCACGTTTTGGCATACTTTCCAAATCGTTTTGGACTTGTTGCTTTTAATTCTTGGACGGTCTCTTCTGCTGTTTCTTCCGCTATCTCGTCCACTTTTTCTTCAACTTCTGTGGAATACTCTGCTAATGCTTTAGCAATTTGACTGGCTAAATCTTGGCTCATGTCATTTTCTCCACTAGAGTTAATTCAAGGATGTTGAGGTTGATTGGATATGTCTTCAAAATCCGGTATTCCTTATCGCCAAATTCAGCGAATTCTTGATTGTCGTATTCAAAATTGTGAATGTCAACAATCAGATTTGGACGAATGCCAGCCTGATTTGCTTGGTAAAATTCGGATCGTGTAATAGATTTCTTTTTACAAAAAATTGTAGTCTTTACTTTCTCAGTCAGATCTTGCTTGAGCTTATCCTTACCTGTAATTTTAAAGCCTATCAATGTGATTTCATCATTCCACATCTCACACCTCTTTCTTGGAAGAGATTTGCAGATTGTGCAAGCGCCATTGAAGGTGACGTGGTAGATCAACACCACCTTCATAGCGATAAGCAGCAAAGTCAACAATGAACATTTCATGGTCAGCACGATCTGGAACCAATTCAACACCCAGATTGTTTGTTAATTCGCTGATGACGCTTGAGACAATCTTCTCTAGTGTTTTATCACGCAAAATTGAAGCAATTCCTAATTTGATTTTAAGTAATTCCACTAACTGACCAGTGTCCATGCTATTCTTCCTCTTTCTTGGTTGCTTTCTTGCGTTTTGGTTTTTCTTCAGTGGTTTCTTCTACTTCCTCAGTAGTTGCTTCCACTTCTTCAGAGGTTTCTTCTGCTTTCTCAGCAGTTTCTTCCACTTCTTCAGCAGCCTCTTCTACTTTCTTAGTAGCTTTCTTTACTACTTCATCAGTGATGAAGATTGAACCTGCTGAATTGAAGCCTGTCAAGAGGCTTTTAACAAACTCTTGATCAGGTTCATAGCCTTTGCGTGGAAACACATCATCAATTTGATATTCATGTTGTTCTTCATCACGCATGTCCTTGAATGGACGTATTACTGTATAGGTCATGTGATACCTCCTTATGCTACAACATCAGTGTATGTTCCAAATACACCAGCATCTTCATCTGTTTTCTTAATGTCAAAACGTAAGTAAGAAGCAAGATTCTTGCCATAGCGATGATTATCTTCCCAGTTGACACTCAACTCCATGCGGTCAAACAATGTAAGGAAGTATTCAACATCTCCGATGAAATATTTCATATCTCCTTCTTGACCTAATAGAGTATCATCGATAGGATAGATTGTTTTCCCAGAGAATGAATAACCTGTTGGAGAAGTGATGTCAGCTTGAAGCATATAACGTCCAGTTTTATCTTTTACTTTGTCCAAAGCGTTAAACATAGAGTCAGTAACAACAAGAGACTTTTTATAAACAGATGAAATCTTGGTGTTCAAAATGTCCTTGAGTCCATCGTATCCACTAGCGTTTACAGCTTTAGCAGTTTTCAAAACGTCTGCAACAATAGCCAATTTGGTTTGTTCGTCTTGATCTTGAATGTCTTCTTGTAGGAGGCCAATTAGATCATATTGAGCATCGTCAATTGCTTCACGAGAGATAGGGATTTCCCCACGATATGTCTTGATTTTGTAATCTACTTCCTTGATTTTTGTTTTACCTAACTCTGGATTTTCTTCAAGTTCTCCAACTTCTGTCATTTTTCGATTTGATTTTTTCATGACTGGATAAGAACCTGATCCACTGGTTACTTTTACAATATGTACAAGGTTAAGCAATGGATTTTGTCGTTCTGGTGTTTTTTGTGGTTGTAATACTTCTTTAGGAATGATAGCTCCCACATCAGTAGTCTTGACACCATCACGTTTTTGACCCAATGAGCGAATGTATGAGATGACTGCTTCACGTTTTTCCAATTTTTTTCCTCCACGCTGATCCCCATCTTTGAATGTTGGGGCTTTCCGATTTTGTTCATCAACTTGTTTTTGAAGCTCTTCAATTTCTTCTTCAAGTTTTGCTTTTTCTGCTTGTTTCTCTTCCAATTCTTTTTGGATTTCTTCAAGACTCTTTTCAACTGTTGAAACCTCTTCATCAGTTTCAGCACGGTCCAATTTTTCTGCTTCAATAGCAGAACGGTTGTTCAATTCTTCAATTGCTTCTTCTAATTCAACAACCTTGTTTGCTTTTGTGCGCATACGTGCGCCCAAGATCAATGCTTTGTTCATAGATTGTATTTCTCCTTAATTTTCATTTGCGTTCATTTAACGCTTCACTGTTAGCACGTTTCAGACATTCAAAGTCTTTCTTCCGTGCAGCAATTTCAGTCTGTGGATATGCTGGGAACGTGCAAGGGCTGACCTCAAAGATTTCAAGCTCTAACACGGTATCAAGATAAGAACCATCTTCACGCTCAATGGTGTCCACCTTAATAGGCATGAATCCAAAACTGCATCCAACAATATCCCCACGCTTTACACGAGCATAAGCTCCCATAGCGTCAGGATCATTTCTGTTGATGATAATTTCTCCATAGAGACCTTTGTCATCAACTTTGAGAATCACTGTGCTGTTCCCTGTGCGTCCTAATACTAGGTTATGGTCATGGTTAAACAATGCACGGATGTCAGCATTCTTGATTGCTTCTTCCACTCCTGCACGTTTAATCACTTCAAAATAGCCCGGCCACAGCTCAGTTTCTTCATCGAACCGGATGAAGTAGCCACTCAGAATCAAGTCACCAGATTCTTGTTCTTCTCGTGTCTCAAATTGAGTAGCGATATATGAATTACGTTTCTTCACTGGCATTTCCTCCTTCCTTGTTTAGTTTGCTCTGATTGCCTAACTCGCCTTGTGGCAGATAGTTTTCAAGAACAATAATTTTCATCCATTTCAGGATCCGGAGTCATACCAACCCAATCTCTCCACTCGTTTCTACGCATTGCAGCACTGTTGGTCATTTGTTGAGCAACAGTTGAAAGTTCTGTAATGTCGTAAGAATACAGTGAACGTGGATTAAATTTGAAGTAACGTGTTGTTGAAGTCAGTAGATCTCTTGTAAGCGTCTGAGTGATCGTTGTTGCGATACTCATGATGGTTGTGTTCACAAAGTTGTTGTATTCTTCTTTATCGAAGGCTCCCACACCTAACACAAAAGCCGGAACACCTAACATCCCAGCTACTGTTTTCTTATCAATTTCTACTGACTCATTCAAAGCGATATCATTCAAACTTAATGGCTTCACTTGTTCCACTTCCAACAAAGCTTCTGGAACAATCCAAGGTTCACCAGACTGGCTTGTGGTCAGATATTTCTTGGCAATTTTCTCACGGCCTTCCACTGTTCCAAGTTCCTCACTTGATGAATCCACCTTGATAATAAGGCTTGGAATGTTTTTTCCATTCATGAAGCCTTTTTTGGTCTGTGTAGCCATGTTCAAATTTCGTACAATGTCTTTCAAAGCAAATCTAAAACCGGTCCCAATATAAGGCCGGTCTGGATCAGGATTGATGGCGAAGTGGACCACTTCATCTGGATTGAAATCAGTGTCCCTGAAGTGGATCATGTATGTCAGATCATTGCTTATGAACGACACTTCCGACATTGGGAATGGTCTGAGATTGCTGATGTAGTCAGTCATTGGATCATATTCCACATGTAGCACAGAATTCCCGTCACCAAACAGGAGCAAGTCCCTGACAATCTTAAAGATCCATGATTTTCTTGTCATGTGATCACAAGGGTTGATGTCAATCTTACGGGCTAACCCGTCCTTGATTCGTACATCACCGGATTCTGTATTCTCCATAAGCTGAATTGTCATGTTTGAAACCATGTCAGCAATTTTATTGACCGCCATGATCACATCTGGATTCCTTGCTAATGGAATATAACCATCGCCATCATACATGATGCCAAGATCTGAATTACCAAAGCTTGTGAACGTTGTTTGAGACTTCCCACGCTTGAAGAATTTGTCAAAAATTCCCATGTTTTCTCACCTCCTTTCTATTCACGATTATCTCTTTCTGAGTCTGTCCAATTCTACAATGTTCTGGATTAACTTTAGGATCTAATATTGCCAGCTCTAGCTGGAAAGGTTGTGGCAAAAAAATATCTTTCATATTACACCTAATCAAAGTAGCTCATCACATTCTTATTCTTACCAAGGTTAGCAAGTGCCTGAATACAAGCAAAGACACTCGCATCAAACAAGTCAATTCTTGCTGTACCGCCATCACCGTCCAATTTCTCATACTGGACAGCATCATCTACTTTCTCGATGGCTCTGACATTGCTGACACAGTATTCATAAGCGTCCGAATGTACATAATAAAATTCTTTATTCTTCACTTTCAATTCAATTCTTCTGAATCCCTCTGATTTCAAATAGAATAGCTGAGGTTGGTCAATCATTTTGAATTTGGCTTGTTTCATTTTGAGCATGAACTCTCTACCAAATTTCCTATCCATACCGACAGCAGCAATTTTGAAGCCTTTCTGTCGCATTTCTATGAACCATTTAACAATGTCATCATAGAGGACGGTTGGAGTGTTGCTCATTGTCAGCCATCCATCTGATTGCCATCCAAATAGTGGGATGCCATCATCATTGGCTTTCTTCTGAGCATTGACACGAGGGAAGAAAGCGTGTGTGATACAGATATCAACATCTTTTTCACCGTCATTGTACACTCCATAAAGGGCAGCAGCGGTCAAGTCATGTAGCCTTGAAAGGTCAGCTCCTCCATACCATCGAATAGGAAGCCTTGCAAGCTCCTCGATGGTCCAATCATAACAGTCATCACTAGCAATGAACTCATCGGGATTGAAGTAAGCGTTCATTGAGTTAGTGAAGACATTCAATGTCTTATTGAAGAACTCGTTTCTGGTCTGTGGATCATTCAAGGCCTGTTCTGCTTCTTCCTTGAGAGCCTTGAGCGATACAGTCACACCCCATGAAGGATTGGCCATCTTCAACACATTCTCATCCAAGTAGTCTGCCACATCCCCATCAGTGGCCTGATTTGCCTTACAGATAAAGATGAAGAATGAATCATCTTTGACAAGCTCTTTCAATACCTTCTGACAATATTTCAGACGGTTAGCAAGGAAGCCTGTAGGGATGTCCCCGGCTGTTGAGATAACAAAAAGCATACTGTTCCGGTATGCTGACATTGTTTTCTTCATAAGACCGTATTTCTTGGAATTTCTCATGGTGTGTGCTTCATCTAGGATGATGACATTCCCATTGAGAGAGTCAAGCCTGCTTTCATCATTGGCTAGTGCTTGGATAAAGAATGAACCCTCCTCTCCAAAATTGGCAGTAATGGAGTGTTCTTGATTGTTATCCTTGATACGGATGTTCTTGTCATTCCATCGCTCAACATTGAACCGCAAGAAGCCGAAGGCTTCCAAGGCTTGCTTGACAGAATTGGCTACAATATAGCATTTTGAACCGCTATCTGTATCAAGAATCTGATAGGCCAGAGCGATTGCAGCAGTGAAGGAAGTCTTGCCATTCTTCCTGGCAAGCATGATCAAGGCTTCCTTGAAGCGTCTCTCATTTGTTCCCTTGATATAGAATCCAAAGAGATTGACCACAACAAAATGTTGCCAGGGTTGCAAAAGTAATGGCTTATTACGGATAGAGACCGCAAACATATCATCACCCTGCTGATGGACAATTGTATGTTCAATGAAATGAACAACAAAATCAACCATCTCTTCATCCATTTCAAATTCAGGATTGTCTAAATCTCTCAGAAAGCGTGATGCTGCCAAAATGTTCTCTTCACAATGCTCTTCCTGATGGTCTAAAACGTGTTGAGCGTATTTTTTAGCTTTGTCCACGTTACCCATCAGACTTCACCCGTTTCTTTTTGATCTGGTCCTTGAATTTCAGAACCTCTGTGAGAACTGATCCATTGTCTTGCTCTACCACCTCACCCAATGACTTAGGATTCATCATCAGTTGATTGGAATAGCTGAGTATATCTTTTCTTAGAATTTCCATCGCTGTGAGAATGGGGACCTTGCGCTCGTTCTCAGCTCCTGCCTTATTCACATAGACATCTGTTACAGGATAGCCCATATCAGCATAATCCTGAGCAAGTTTCTGATACTGAAATAGCATTCCTGAAAAGATGTCAATGATCATGTCAAATTCTTTGCGATAAGTACCAAGCTCTTTCATCTGTTTGATGACCTTCGACTTGATTGACTTAGCTGTGACTGGTTTTGCCAAAAACTAGGCCTCCTTCCTGAAATCCCTTTAGTTTTTATCCCCTTTTTGTCTGGAGGACTCCGACTTGGAAAAAGTTCCCTTCACCGGTTCCCAGACGCTCGAAAAAATTTTTTTTCGATGGGGGATAATCGAAAAAAATTTAAAAAAATTAAAAAAATTGAAAAAAATTCGATTTTTTTACAAAAATTTCGTTTTTTTCGTTTTTTTATAAAAAAATTCAAAAAAATTCCTTTTTTTCGTTTCTTTTGCCAAAAAAATTCCTTGACCAATAACTTTATCATTCTTTCTGTCATGAAAAGTATTGTGTCGCTTGTTTGTGAGAGGCAAACAATTCCATTCTTGGAATTCTAGTTCAGGATATTCTGACACTGGAAAAATATGATGAACCATTTCAGCCGGTTCTGATATTCCATATCTCAAACTTTCCTGACAAAGATAATTATGTTTTCTTAAAATCTTATCTCTGAACTTCTCCCACTTCTTTGTCTTCAAAGAAGGTCTGACAATTTTGTTATACATTTTATCCTCCTCACACAAAAAGGACAGACCAAATTGATTGGCTGTCCCTCTCATACTTTGAAGCTATGCTATCATAATATTTTATTTTATGTGAGAAAACAAGAGCTTATTTTCTCATTTTTTGGAATGGTGTTCCTTCCCAATGTACAAGGATACTTGAAACGGTTGTGCAGAATGTTTCATCTTTACAAATTGAATATCCTACAATCTCATATTTCAAACCTGGATTATTCTTGATATCCGTGTTCAATTCATTTACTGCACTTTTTAGTAACGGAATATCTGTGTATTGCTTTATCGTTATGCTGTTGTTCATTTCTTTTTCTCGACTTCCTTCGGTCTCAATCCTATAAAATGATATTCTAGTGTTGGGTTCTCGAAAATGTTCCCGATGATTTCAGCTTTATCCAATACATCTGGTTCATATGGTGAAATACAATCTGGGTCCATGACATTTAGACATTTAAGATAGAAACCATTTCCAGAGAGTACTTTCTTTTCTTCATAGTAGCGATACTTCCCAAAGCAGACAATAGCTTTTACAAAATCAATTTGAAGAACATCCCCTACAAATATTTCTCTGCCTTCTTTGTCATAAGTGCGTGTTGACTGAGTGATGTATTTCAAATCTTCAAAGTGCTTCCATCCACTGCCCTCATAGTAGACTACTGGACAATTACGGTTTTCATCGTTTTGATCACAATTGCCTACCATGACTCTATAAAACATTTTTTGTTTTTCTTCATCCCATGCTCTGAATTTTGTATTCATTTCGTTACCTCCTCAACTTCAAATAATGGGCTATTAAATACTTCTGCAAGACCTAACTTTTCAAGGTCAGATTTTCTAAAATTACTTCTAAAACTTGGATCAAAATGAATCCCTATTTCATCATTACTTAAATACTGTTTAGTAGCTTTAAACTTAACTGTGTACTTTGGTTCTTTATCGACCTCGTAGCCGTCTAGCCAAGCACGGGCAAATAGTTCCATATTGTCATCTTCTCTAAACCAATAATCCATTTTTTTCTGGTGTAGGGACATTTCTTCCATTGCGCCGAATAAATGGAAATCATCATTTTTACATTCCTCAATCCAATCAGCAATGAACTGCGGTACTGTGACTTTCTGCGGTTCGTCTAGCAATTTAATCAATTCCAACGCTGTCAATTTATCAATCATCGGTCTTGGTCTACTACAATCTGAAGGTAAATGACTAATACCCTCAATCAACTCTTGTTTATTCATTCTTCCATCTCCTTTGGTGGTTTTGGATAACTCATCCAGAATACTGTATCTTCATAAGTGTTTTCAAATCCAACACCGTTCCCAAAATCAATCCAGATGTCAGTGGTTATCTCTTGGATCTTTGGATTGTATACAAGAACTTCCTCGTCTATTTCTGGAGTCTTACCTTCCCAAACCGAATCAAACCCATCTCCAAATATTTCTTTATCATCTTCATAGATATCTCTGGTTGTCAATTTATTCCATTCATAAAGTGCCACAGTTATGTCTGATGTTCTTTTTGCAGTAGCCATTTTTTTCTCCTCACTTTCACATATCTTATATTTTGTTAAGCTCGCCTTATTTCTGAAATCCTTTTAGGATATGGGTTTCATTCATTTCTCTTTTCTTAGCTTATGCCTAACTCATTATGTTAATGTCAAAAATATAAAAATTAAATAACAAAGTTTCTCAAAGCATCATCTAGTTCGGCTTGTTCAATTCCGATGTATCTTAGTGTTATAGCTGGAGATGAGTGATTAAACATCTTCTGTAGTGTGCCTACGTCCTTTGTTTTGTTGTAGTATTTGTATCCAAATGTTTTGCGCATTGTGTGAGTCCCCACATTGTCAATGCCCAATTCTTCAGCAGCCTCATGAATGATCTGGTAGGCTCGTTCACGAGTGATGGCCTTATTTCCTCCTTGCCTGCTCTTAAATAAGAAATGATGAAATGGCTTCCCTTCAACATACTTCCTCATTTCTCGTTTCAGTTCTTTTGTCATCCTACGAGAAATCTGCTTGCCAGTCTTTCTCTCTCGTAGTTTGATGTGCCATCCCTGAACATCTTTGACCTTGAGTGTGAGGATGTCACCGACTCGCAAGCCTGTGTTGAGTCCAGTGATGAATAGCATATAATACATTTCATTCCACTCTCTCAGATAGTCTTTCATGGCTTGAATATCGTCATTGTCTTTTATTGGTGAAACTTCTTCCATTAATTCACCCCCTTCACAAGCCAGCTTGTGCTGGCTTGTCAAAGAATTCCTTTTGTTCTAGCGTATGTTTCAAGTATGTTTCTGCGCTTGCGGTAAATTGTAGCATTACTTGTGAATTGTTTTTCAGCAATTTCTTCCCAATCTAAATTTGCTTGTCCCCATCTGTAGTAGAATATATCTAGCTGTTCTCCTGTCAGTTGCTTTTTGAATGCTTCGACAGTCTCTTTGAACAATTCGAGATTCTTTAGAGTTACATCTGTGGCAAATTTCATAACTGTGTTTTCTGTTGGATTGCTGATGCCAGACTTACCACCACCGACAAGATTTTCACCATTCTTTGCCATCAATTCTGCTTTGCGTGTCCAGATTGCCTGGTCAATTCCACGAAAATTGAATAATTCTTGATCAAGGTTAAACAATTCTCTGTTGTTTAATTTTTCATTCAGTAACCTCTCTTTGATATATCTCTACTATCCCTTTTCCTCTTAATCTTTCACAGTGAGCAAGAGCTTCATGTCTTGTCTCAAATTCAGCCTCAGTGTATTCGGCCAAATGTTTAGGATCAATCCAACTTGAATGACCGTTATACTTTCTTACAACATACATTTTCATTCATTTTTTCTCCCTCTATAGGATGCGATCTTATCCAACGTAAAGCTAGCCAACCAAGAGACACAAAGGATAAAGAAGATAATATCTAGTAACCTCATCACTCCACCTCCTCGTTCTTAATTTCTCCAGTTATTCTATTTTCTAAAGTGTGTTGCGAAAAACAAAGTTCACCGTCATAGCGATAATAATCAACAGTTCTTTCAATCCATTGATTTTTAGAGTACGGATATCTTTTTGGTCGTTTCATTCTGTTACCTCCAGTAATTCGGGGTTTTCGTAGACGTTGCCGATGATTTCTCTATCGCTAACCACATTACACAATCGTTCAAAATTATTGTATCGAATCAAGCTGTTTACAAACATTCCTAAATCTTCTCTGTATTCGACAAATCCATTCAACAAACCATCTTTTGTGCCCAAAATATCTTTCTCATATATCTCCCGTAAATTTTTGTCAAACATCCCTGTGAAACGTCCTACTGATTCTATATTTACAGGACACCAAGAACCTATTGTAATGTATTGTTCATTGGCTTCTACCACTTTGTTGATAATAAACGCTCTTCCTCCATCTTCAATTAAATGTCCGTATTGCCATTCTCCTTTGCTGTTTTCGTCAATGGATAACCCTCTAAATTTTGGAATCATCTTGCACCTCCTCAATCTAAAATCTCTCGTTTATACTCTTTCAACCAGCGATGAAAGCCTTTAATAGCATCTTCGTGTTTTTTTAATTTAAAAATACCACTGTATTTTTCATCGCAATATTTACAGTAATCAACATACGACCCTCCGTAAAATGACATCACTCCGCCTCCTTAAAATTTCTTTGGTTTATTCCTTTTAAAAATAGGATTTTTCTTTTCCTTTTTCTTCTGCTTATGATACTCACTATCTTTACTAAAAATAACATCTTCATCTTCAATAAGTTCTATGATAAAGAAATCGTCTGGAATCATTCTTCCACCTCCTCAAATTTTACAAACGCCATCCAGTGAGTTGTTCCTCTTTGTTGCCCAAACAAAGGTTTAAATGGAATGATTTTTAGTATTTCCTTTACATTTACCTGGCAATCTGACCACTTGAAAATTAACGTTCCCCCTGTTTTTAAAACCCGCATGCACTCTTCAAAGTCTTTAGCCAAATCTTCAGACCAAGTATCTTTATCAAGTTGGCCATACTGAGCTTTCATGATCGAATTAGGCCCAGCCCATTTTAAATGTGGTGGGTCAAACACAACTAGATTAAATGTGTTATTTTTAAATGGCATATCACGAAAATCGCCGATAACATCAGGATCTACGTTGACCTTTTTGCCGTGTATCTCAAATTTTTCCTGTCTGATGTCCATGAAAGTTGTGTGACTCTCATTTTTATCAAACCAGAACATGCGACTACCACAGCAAGCGTCTAGTATTTTAATTTCTTCCATCACTCTATCTCCTCAACTTCAATGCCTTCACAGGAGAATACCCATCCAAAGCCTGCTTCTTCTAGCTCTTTGCGGGTAAATTCATCTGCATTTCTCCCTGTGTAGATGAATCTCGGAGATAATATCTCATTGTTGATGTAATATTTTCCTAAGCATTGGCCAGTCGATTTAATCCTCACTCGATACCGCTTCTCTACCTCGACTGTGTAGCCGAATTGGTGCATATTGACTAGGGTTTGAAATGCTTTTATGCTAGCGTTTAGAAACCACCTTTCAAACTCATTAAGTTTAGCGCCGTCAAAAGTCGATGGAATATTATGGGCACATCGGAACAAATTCCCTTCAAAATCATCTTTGTTAGCTTCATACCAATCCGCCACAAACTGCTGGACTTTGACTTCCTGCGGTTGATTTAGTTGCTCAATAAGTTTAATAACTTCATGTTGTTTCACAAGCGCAATTTTAGAGATAGTCGTTGCAAAAATTGGCATTTCTTTTATTTTCTTAATCAACTCTTGCTTATTCATTCTTCAAATCCTCCTCTTTTACAAAACTTCCATCAATCCATTTCCCTTTGCGATCCTTGATTTCGTTATAGGCCCCGGCGAAACATTCTAGAAATTCATAACCTAAAATGTTGCTGATTGATTTCAAGTAAGACACAATGCGCACAAGGTTATGGCGACACATTTTTTTACTTGCTAAATCTTGAGATAGTTGAAACTCACTAATGTTTGCATTTAGCATTTTAAAGCAGTCCATTGCTCCTTTTCGCCTAATATTATTAGACTCTTCAAAGATGCTCTGCACATCCTCTTTGATCAGCAATGCTAAACCTACAACTACTACAGCACAATCACCAATGCTGTCTTTTGTTAATGCTTCATTCTTTTTCAGGAACCCTGCACATAACTCACCGAATTCCTCGCTTAGTTTTAATGACTGCTTATCTAGTCGCCCACCGTTTTCTAGATCTCGATCAATAAACCATTTTTTAACTTTGTTTAAAATTAAATTCTCCATTTTTTCCTCTTTCTATTTTTTTACGAGTTTTAAATTACCAGTTTCTTTGCCTCTTCTATTTAGGTCTGCATAGAATTTCAATAGCAATTTATCTTTCCCTGTAATTTTGCTTAACTTCTTTAATGAGCCAGTACATAAATAGCGCCCATTTTCATAGAGCTTATAATCAGCCAACTCATCCGCATCACCCATAAGGGAGTTCTCTCCAATTTGAAAATACTCGCAAATTAGCTGTATATGATATTCGTGTACTTTTGTTTCGCCAGTCAATAGACTACTTATAGTGGTTATTGAGTAGCCTATTTCTTCGGATAATTTTCTAGCTGTTAAGTTATGGCTTTTCATTAAGAGTTTGAGTTGCTCTTTGAAATGTTCTATCTGATTTTTGGTGTAGTCTGCCATGATACATTACAACTCCTTTTTCAATTATCAATTTCTACTGGATAGAATGTACCGAATGACTTTCTTAAAGCATTTCCTACCTGGATAGCTACCCCACGAGATACGAACTTCATAGCTTTTGATTCTTCAGAAAAAGAGACATCTAGACCAGTTGATCCAATTACTACAGATTTTATAAATGGTTTTCCTTGTTTTGATCCATGTTTTAAAATAAACATTACTTCCCATCCTTTTCTAATTTCTGTAGCATTCTATCTTTGGCCTCTTTCAAAGCTTTTTTCTCTTGATCACTTGTTTGATTGGTATAATTCGGATTCGACCAATCTGGAACATTTGATTGTTGCTTTGTTGGTTGTCCTTTGGTTTTACTTTCCTGATATTTTCTCTCTCGTTCATTTACTGCTGCAATTGATAATAATCCATCGCTTTTCCAATTTTGTAAGATAGCTCTAATATAGCTAAAATTTCTCTTGCCATTGTCAGCAGCTAAACTGATAGCTTTTAGGATCACATCTGGTTCCATACCATTTAGAGTGATAAAATCTTTTAAAGTTTCAAACTGGATTCCATCAATTGGCGCAATACGAGATTGATATTCATCTACGATGATTTTGAGCGTATTTTTCTCTAAATCTTTCTCTATATCTATCTCTTTCTCTATCTCTATATCTATATCTCCGATACACTTTGTTACACCAGCGTTACCTTGTAACGCTTTTTTGTTTTCTCTATGCTTTCGAACTCTACGGGCACTAGCTGTTTCACTTCCTACAAGTTCTGGGACTTGCTCAAGTTTGTAGGAGTAATTATCATTAGTAGTTATTAGCCTCTTCTTTTCCATAAACATAAGAGCCATCCTGATAGATTCTACATCTTCTCCGATTTCTAAGGCTAGTTCTTCCGCTAAATCTTCAGCTAGTCCTTCATAGAAAATAACCCCTTCATTCTCCAAACTTGTCAACATTATTTTTAAATAAATGATTGTGATTTCTTCCCCTCCAGGAAGTTTCCTCATGAGTTTCATTTCTTTGGAGTTGAAGAAGTTTTCTTTTAACTGTAGCCAGTAATACCTCTTATTGCTTGTTGCCATTTCATCACCTCCTAAAATGGGAAATCGTCATCCTTGATGTCCATTGGATCCCCTGCAAACGAAGGAGGCATCTGCTCAGCCATTGAATTCTGATTGGCTGAATTATCACGCTTTTCAAGAAGCTGGAAGCTTTCAGCAACCACTTCTGTCACATAGACACGCTTACCATATGTCCCTTCATAATTTCTTGTCTGGATGCGACCGGTGATGCCGACAAGATTGCCTTTCTTGACCCAATTTGCAAAGTTTTCAGCTAATTTCCGCCAGATCACACAATTGATAAAATCTGCATCATATCCACCATCTTGATTTTTAAAATTTCGATTTACAGCAAGTGTGAACTGTCCAACTACTTGATCTTGAGGTGTTCGATGTAGTTCAACATCACGAGTCAGACGACCGATTAGTACAACATTATTGATCATTGTTACCTCCAACCAATGCCTTTGTCTTTCTCAATGCTTCTAGCTTTGAGTCTACTTCTTTCAATACCTCTTGCTGTAGAAGCATAGCTTTTTCTTTTTCAATCAACCAGTCCATGTGCACCTTGGCTTTTTCCAAGTCCTCGATGCCATTTTTCTTACGATAACGAAGCAGATACTTAAGTAGATTACCTAAATGATACCCTGTTAATTGTTCATCATTCATGAAGTTGCGATGAACATCAATTGCTTCTAAACCATTCCGCCCCTGGTAGTGTTTTGGATTGTGTACGTTGTCAATCATGCTGTCATCATTCCTTTCACGTTATTTTTATTGTGGATCTCTGTCGCACGCTTGTTGAGAAGTTCCCGCTGATACTTAGCGGATTTATAATATTTCATTTTTGCTTTTTGTTTCTTGATGATTTCACGCAATACGAAGATCGCAAAGCTTGAAAGTACTGCATACGTAGCAAACGCTACTACCAAGAAAATTTCAATAGTTGTCATTAGTTTCTACCTCTACCTCAGTTGGTTTTTCTGGGAATAATTCCCGGTTGAATTTGTTGATCATAAAATCTTGAGCCTTGTTGGTTTCTTCCATTCGTCCGACAATCTCGGCCCAACGTCCAATGCTTCCAGAGTGCGAGTGCACACGTCGCTCCAGTTCTTCAATCTTCTGTTGCTGGTCGTATGAGACCTTAATCATCACGACAGAAAACAGCAGGAAGAAAAACAGAAGCATCATTGTCATATATTTTAGTTTTTTAAGGCTCATATTCTAATTACCCCATCATTTTTAAAATCTACAGCCATTTGATGTAACCGCTCTTCAAAATCGATATCAGTCAGTTTCATCAATTCGGCTTTTTCCTCTACTTTCAGCGGACGGTTGGCATCTTGCCAATCCATCATTTTCAATAATTTTTGAATAGGATTCATTTTTTCTCCTTCAAATTGTGTTATAATTATTATGTAATTCTTTGAAAAGTGCCTTTCTCAAGGTGCTTTTTTTATTTTTGTAAACTTCGGCAGAATCGTTGAACATCTTCCAAATTATAGAGATACTTCCCGCCTTTTCCTGATTGTTGAAATTGGAATTTCCCTTGATCTCTCCACTCTTCCAGCTTGGTTCTGCCCCATCCAGTAGCTTTTTGCAGTGTCTTGATAGGTACCCATGTGATTTGCTTGCTGGCTCTTTTTTGGGCTTCTTCCATGGCTTTGATGTTGAGAGTTACAAGTTCTTCGAATAACTTATCTTTAAAGTCCGTTCCGAATAGCTCTAAGACCATTGCAAAATCCTCTCTATTATTTATTTTTCTTTTGTTCTATAGCTCTTAAAATTATTTCATGTGCTATATTTTTAGTAAGCTTTTCCAGTTTGATTAAAGCTTCTCTATAAGTGTCTGATTGTTCAATTAGCCAATCAGACACTTTTATGATTTCATCTTCAAAATCCATCTCAAGACCGATGACCTTTCTATATTATTACTGAAATTTTAATTTCAAATTGTTCTAGCCGAGTGATTGCTTCTTGCAATTCCTGGGCTTTTTTTGAAACTTCGTTCAAGATTTCATTAAACTCGTTTTGATTTTCTAAAGTAATATTAATTTTCATCATTATTTAAACCTCACAAAATGTAAGTAGTTTCTTTTGTTGAGCGCCTGACTTCTGTTAGGTGCTTTTTATGCGTTGTAAGCATTCAATTCCATGATTTTCATTTTAGTGTTGGTGCTTGGTTCCCAAGTCATCCAATAGGCAAGTGCTGCTTCTGCGAATTTTTTTGGCAGTAAGTCATAGCGACTGATATTGAAATGATCCTTGAAATCAATCTCGGCTTGTCTGAAGACCGATTGAGCGAATGTCTTATCTGCATAAGCTGGACTGTCGATTCCACCAAGACAAGCAACGACACGAGCTTTGCGTTTCTTCAGTAGAGATTGAGCATAGCTTGGATGAATTGGCTGTTCATTTTTGAGGTAGTCAATATCTTCAATCATGCTAGCTTGTTGTTCACGAAGCTTCTTCTGACCAGTGAATAGAGCGATGAAAGCATCTTCGTCTAGGTCCTCACGAATGAAACCACCTTGTCTGCGAATGGCTGGAAGTACTTCTGATGTTACCCAACGCTTGAATTCTTTCGCTTGTGGCAATCTGCTAGATAGGATAAGCGAATATAAACCTGACTCATTGATGACCAACATTTCTTGAATTCCACCGCTAGTAAGGATGCCCTGTTTTAGGGCGTCCTCTTCGTCAACGTGAAGAGCAATCGCATTTCTAGCTTTGCTATATCCTAAGATGTCAGCTACATCTTTTCCGACGAACCATGGTTCGTCATTTATTGTCATCGTACGGACTTTATGTCCGTGGAAATTAAATATTTCGTTCATAGTATTCCTTTCTAAATTTGGTACAATAAAGATAATAAATTGATTGGAGATAAAATATGAAAACGGCTAGCGTTTCGTTCCGTGGTGCAGGTCGCCAGACAGTAAAATTTGAATACCCTGAATATTGTCCACATTGTGGAAAAAATATCTCGCCTGAAATAATATACGTTTCAGATAGCGAGGACAGTTACTCTAGTGGAGATGCTCGTTTTGTTGTTACTTTTCGTTGCTCACGCTCAGCTTGTAAAAAATACTTTGCTGTCGAGTATATTTTCACATCTATATCTGAACTTTGTTCAATTGCTAAATACAGCTACCGTCCACCTATCAAAGTAAAACTCCCTGAAAATATAGAAAAAGTTTCTCCTATTTTTGTCGAAATCTATTCCCAAGCAACCGTCGCTGAATCTGAGGCATTGAATCAAATAGCAGGCGTCGGATATCGCAAAGCAGCCGAATTTCTCATAAAAGACTACGTAATTTCCAAAAATCCATCTGACGAAGAACACATCAAATCAATCATGCTTGGAAAAGTAATCGCTGACTACTTGAATGATTTCCCAAAAATTCAAGCTTTAGCAAAATCCGTCGCTTGGATAGGAAATGATGAGACTCATTACGTCCGCAGACATGATGGTAAAGATATCGAGGATTTAAAAAAGTTCATTCTCTCGGCAGCTCAATTTATTGCTGCTGATTACGATGCAGATGAAGCATTACTTTTTACATCTTCTTCTGATTGAGAAAATTTCGAGTCTAGTTCATCCAACTTTTCAGCTATATATGTCACGGTCCTCAATATCTCATTGAGGGCTGTTCTTTCTAGTTCATTCATAATGTACCTCTCCTCTAGCACCTAATTTTTATGATTAGGTGTTTTTTGTCTCATAGCACGTTTTCTGATAGCTTTCCCCAAACAATCAGATAGTTGAAGTATGTTTGGGATATTGCTTTCCCCGATGCAACCAATGGCACCTAAGACACCCAAGGCTTCACTATAGGTCTCTGAGTGTTCCAAAATATCATCAACCATATTTTCAAAATGTTTCTCAATGATTTCTTTGATGTGATCATTATTTTGTTTCTTTTTGTTCATTTCTTACTCTCCTAAATCAACCCAAGTCTCGTCGATCCCCAAGACATCACAGACTCGGTTTTTGAGTCTGTCACTGCCCTTCCCGTATTTCAGCAATTCTGAAATGGTTGGCTTCTTCACTCCGCAAGCACGAGCGAGATGTGTTTGTGTCATTCCTTCTGAACTCAATTTTTCTTTGACCAATTGAATCCATTTTTGATGTTGTTGGCTCATATTTTTCCCTTTCTATTTTTGATATAATATAAATAAAACTCTGAGGTGTAACATGAAATTTGAACCAGAACTAGTAAGAGATATTTTGCTAGATATTGAAGAACTACATCAGTATCCCGACCCGTTTGTTTTCTCTAGTAACTCGAAGTTTAAAAGAGCTAACAAGTATGATACAAATACTATTGTTTATCACTGTAAGTTACTATCAGAAGCAGGTTTTATAGATTGGTCTCCACAGTTTAACGGTTCAAATTCTTTGTATATTGCTTTTGTTGATGGCATAACTTATGAAGGGCACCAGTTTCTTGATTCAGTGAGGAGTCCTAAAGTTTGGAGAGAAACCAAGAGTGTCGCTGAAAAAATAGGTGTCTTTTCACTAAACTTCCTATCTCAGACAGCCTCTCAAATCATTTCTAACTTCATCACAGACCCAGAGTTATTTAAGTAACGTATTTAGAAACGATTGCTTAACAGTTGCTTCGTGTAGCTGTTCACGAGCATCTATATAGTCAATTTGAATGAGAGTTTCTGGGGTTTTCTCTCTGTGGGTTCCCCAGATGATTTTGATAGATTTAAGGCCGATATCTTCAGCTTGGAAATCGATACCATTCAAAATAACGTGTGGAACACCAGAATCACTACTAATCTTTATTTCTAAATCTTGGATTGGTAGTGATTTTTTTGATAAATTGCTCATTCCTGACCTCCTTTTAAAATTTATTTAAAAAGTTAGCTAATTTTCTTGACATTCTTTAAAACTAATCTTAAAATAAAAACATAGAGAAAAGACCTACTAAAAAGTAAGTTTTACCTAGACAAAACGGACGCCAATCAGTTTTTAGGTTTTATTTTTTTAGTTGTGTCATTCGCTAACTCTTTAGCTTACGAATACTATTTTAATACTAGTTTTAAAAATTGTCAACAGTTTTTATGATTAATTTTAAAATATTTTTTCGTAATGCTTAGAAAGGTTGTTAAATCAATGGCTACAGCATTTGAAAGAATAAAAGAATTAGCAGATAAGCAACATATTTCTTTAAATGATCTTGAAGATAAACTTGGTATAAGTAGAAATTCCTTGTATGGAATTAAAAAAGCCAATCCAAAATCAGATAGATTGCAACAAATTGCTGACTATTTCAATGTGTCCACCGACTACCTATTGGGACGCACAGAAAATCCAAACATTGCGAAAGATGGTGATGCTTCTGCACCATTAGACCTCAGAGATATTGCTGCGCAATCAATGTTATTCGATGGAAAACCACTTACCGAAGAAGATATTGATTTTATCACAGCAGTCTTAGAGGCACACTTAAAAAATAAATAGAGGTGCAATTATGACGGTAAGAGAGCTTTGCGCCCTTGAGGGTGTAAGTCTATGCTATTTTGACGGGAGCGGATGGCACAGTCCAGGCTTCTTCAATCCAGCATTAAAGGTTCTCGCTCTGGATATTAATTTATCGGAAAAAGACCAAAAGCAAGTGGCATTACACGAGTTGGGCCACAAGGAACACACACAGACTCAATATGAATTAAACAGAGAATTGTGTGAATTACAAGCTGATAGAAGCATGATTCATCATTTACTCGAAGAAGAGTTGAAGTTGTTTGATGATGTTTCTGATTTTAACTATGTTCATTTTATGGAGAAGTATAATCTTAAAACTATTGCCAATGAATCAATGGTAATAGATGAATATAGGTCATTGATAAAATAAAAGGAGTATATAATGGGTATTTTTGGAAATAAGAAAGATGAAACACACGAAGTTGAGTTATTTCAGGAAGGTCCAAATGAAAAAAGATTCTACTTTTCTAATCAAAAAACTTTGGTGAGGATTGATGACTACTTTATAAGAATTTCTAGACAAAATACAATCAGTAATACTTTGTTACAAGGACTTGATGGAGAAAAAGCTATTTTGTTGTCGGAATTAACAGCTTATCAATTGAAAGAGCCTGGCAAAACAGTTGGGTACCTTCAATTGATTTTTCCGGGAAGTATGGATACAAAAGGCGGTGTTTTTGATGCAGTCAAAGACGAGAACACTATTACTTTTACTAAAGAAGATAAAATGAAAATGTTTGAAGTGAAATCACTTATCGAAAATGCTATGGTAAAAAAAGTAAACAAATAAAAAAACCTCACACCGCCGGCCAGCTTGCGTGAGGTAATACTGTATAGAAAGATAGGCATTAAAAAGCCCTCTTTACTATACCCATTTTAACAAGAAATGAGGTAAAACGCAATGGAAATAAAGTCATATAAAAAGAAAAATGGCGACACAGCCTATAAGTTTAGGATCTATGTCGGCAAAGAAAACGGAAAAGACAAGTATGTAAAACGTCAAGGTTTCCCGACAAAAGCCAAGGCAAGAGCAGCACTTCTCCAACTTCAAACTGACCTTAAAAATAGCGAGGAAATCACTGTCAAGGAAATCACTGTCGAGGAAGTCGCTGAAAAATGGCTCAAGGAATATGCTGACACAGTACAGGATAGCACCTACATCAAGACCGAACGGAATATAAAAAATCATATTTATCCGAATTTAGGAGATCAAAAAATATCTTCTCTCACTCCTCTTCAGCTTCAAGAACAAGTCAATTCCTGGTCTAAGAAGTTAGTCTATGGCCGTAAGATGAAAGGCCTGATGAATAACATATGTAAGTACGCTATCAGACATGGTTATATATCGACAAATCCGGTTGAGAGTGTGACGACGCTTGTAAAAAAGCGAGTTGATACAGATAGCGATTTTTACGACAAAGAGGAGCTGAAATCATTCCTTGAGTTAGTAGATCAGACCGATGAATTGAGGAAGAAAGTCCTCTTCCGTCTTCTAGCCTTCACAGGGGCTCGAAAAGGGGAGGTTTTAGCCCTCAAATGGGAAGACTGGACCAATAACACTCTGAGCATAAACAAAGCCATTACGAGAGGATTTGACGGGGAATCCGTTGGTGCTACAAAAAACAAAAGTAGTAACCGATTGATTAGCTTGGATAAAAAAACAAGCGAGATTCTCGCAGAGTTTAAAGCGATGAATCCTACTACTACTTATATCTTTGAAAATGAATTCGGAAAACCAATACCAGGAACACTACCACGGAAATGGCTACAACAAATTGTCAAAGATTCGGATATGCGTCCAATTAGGATCCACGGCTTCCGACACACACATGCCAGTCTATGCTTCGAAGCTGGAATGACACTCAAGCAGGTCCAGTATAGACTTGGACACTCAGATTTAAAAACAACCATGAACATCTATACGCACATCACCAGAGAGGCTAAGGATGACATTGGTGAGAAATTCGCAAACTATATTGATTTTTAAATAAATAACATAAAAACAGACCCTTTGGACAAAAAAGGGTCTGTTTTTGGGTCTGCCAGTTTCAAAAAGGTTCAAAAAGGAATAGAAAGTATAAAACAAAAAAACGTTGTATTTACAACGTTTTAGAAAGTTTTAGAAAAACTTTAGAAAGTATATATGGAGCCGGTGG